>Ga0307512_10000525_pt1 | contig 56259 bp, 47 predicted proteins | sample 14_EM_MG_FD_200267 | JGI IMG/M metagenome (GOLD analysis project Ga0307512, IMG submission 200267) | Populus trichocarpa ectomycorrhiza microbial communities from riparian zone in the Pacific Northwest, United States - 14_EM | ecosystem: Host-associated > Plants > Roots > Unclassified | place...
AGTACGGTAACGCTCTCCAGGCTGCTGCATTTGGGGAAAAAGAGACTGTTGTTCATATATTATTAGATCATGGTGCCGACGTCAATGCTCAGGGCGGGGACTTCGGTAACGCTCTCCAAGCTGCTGCATATGGGGAAAAAGAGACTGTTGTTAGTCTGCTATTGGATCATGGTGCCGACGTCAATGCTCAGGGCGGGTGCTACGGTAACGCTCTCCAGGCTGCTGCATATAACGGAAGTGGGACTCCTGTTCGTATGCTATTGGATCATGGTGCCGACGTCAATACTCAAGGTGGGTACTTCGGTAATGCTCTCCAAGCTGCTGCATGTGAAGGATCACAAACAATTGTTCGTATGCTATTGGAGCATGGTGCCAACGTCAACGCCCAGGGCGGTGAGCACGGTAACGCTCTCCAGGCCGCCGTAGAAAAGCGTCACGAAGATGTGGCTCGATTGCTTTTGGAAAGGGAAATCGACATAAATATCAAACGCAATGCCTTGAAAAGAGCTGTTGAGAAGGGCTATGAGGAGATTGTGCAACTGCTGAAGGATAGTTTGGCCAATCATTCACCCGATGAATCGCCTAAGCCTTCTAAAGAGCCTTCGATACAATCCGTCTCGCCAGTGGTACCCGACGACCCCACTCATTCAGCACCAACTTTCGAAACTACAGGAGACATAATGGATAGCCCGGGGAAGGATGCCAGGGAGCGGGAAGAAGAGCTTTAGCGGGAGTTCAAAGCACACCATACCGCGTAAGTATCTTCCCAGACAACTGTATTTTATACACGAAAGGCATTCAAAAGACTGAATCATTCGGCTTGAGATAGACGCCCCAGTAATTGCTATAGGAATCCTAGAGCCAATCCCTCGAGCAGATATTATGGAAGTTTCAGAGCAGCAGCAAGGCTCCATCTAGAGAGACTAATTTCGAGACCCAAACGTTGATTATCGATGACACCTGACCGTAAGCGACCAACCGATCGAGATGTGCAGAATTAAGACGAGAAGCAAATGAGGAAAAGAGGAGTGGAGTGGAAAGTAACATCTCTAAAAATTGCGGGAGCTTGTGGAACCTTTATGTATGAAGATTTGAAAAGGCAGTCTCGGTGAATGGGAGATAGGAGAGCGAGGATGTGGATTGGGGGTATAGATGGTAATCATATAGATCAGTGATAAGAGTGAAAGCTGATGATGAATTAATGAGTGATTGAAGGTCGAAGACCGTTAGCATAAAGCTTATATCGCAAGACTCAAGGCGAGACCATTCCCAACTTCTGAAACCCCAAAGTCGGAGCACCTATACTTATTGCCGGAGCCTCATCCCGTGCGCAGCACTTGATAAGTAAAAGGTAGTAAATTAATTGATCGAGCATACAATAATCAAGAATACAAGGTAAGAAAGTAAGTATGCTAATAATGAGCATAGCTACTCCAGAAACATTCGTCAAACCACTGTATTCGGGGTTCTTGACATGCAACATCCACAATGTATTCCACAAAGTACTTTCTAGCGCCACCCGCGACTCCCGGCCTCATGCGCAGCCGAGAAATGTCTACCAAACTCAGGACTGGGTGAGGATTCCGGCTGAGGGCACACTTCCTCGCAACAAAGGTAAATGCACAGTACAGCAAGTTCCTTGTGACAAGTTCCTTGGTATAACTAAGCAACGTTAGATTTAAATTGAGGATACCCCCCACTGCGAGACCACTACTGTTTGCAGTTGTTCGGGTAGGAGAGGAATTTATCCAATGAAACTTGCAAGTGCCGAGTTTATGGGTGAATGCGTACAGAAAGTGATCTAGTGTGGGGCAAGAAATCGAATGACTTATTGGCACGTTGGGTTAGGTTGACGTGGATCGTAGCATTTCGGGCCGATAGCTGATTGGCCGGGCTCATCAGCGAGTTGCCGAGTCTCTTTGCGGCATGAATTCCTCGGCAAGATACCATACGTCCGCGGCAACGGTCGTCCTGCAAGGCGGATACAATGGCGGCTAACCAACCACTAAACAAGCAAACGGAGATCTCCAGTCAACGAAATCCGGTTTTCGAATTTCACGGAACTCCGACGCGAGATGCTAAATCCATACGACTTAAAATAAGCTTTGAAACGTCACCTCACCATTTCCAGAGCTAACTTCCCCACCGCTCGACACAACACAGTACTGCTTGCCGTGATGGTCGTTTCCACAATTGATGAGTTCCCGTCGCCCGCTCTTCTCTCCAAGAATCCGCTGCGAAGGATATTCCGAAGCTTAAGCTCCTATGTCATATTCCTCTGCGCCGTCCTGATGGTGACGTTGTTCATCGCAGTGTTCCTGAGCATCGCACCTCAGTTACGCCTCATCGAGTCGATCATATGCTTAAAATATTATAAAGCAAATAATCCAGGAGTCATCGATGGGAACGGAAACATACCGGAAGAGTACTGCAAGGTCGATAGCGTTCAGGAAGAGCTCGCAATTTTGAATGGGTTTCAAACTCTATTCTCCAATATCCCAGGTGCTATCAGTTCGAGCCAAAGTCGATAATCAATTATGGGGACTGACAGTGTCGGCAGGTGTTCTGCTTGCTATTCCGTATGGTGTCCTGGCAGACAGATACGGACGGAAGAACATCCTGGTCCTGACTCTCGTTGGACTCACACTCTCATTTGCCTGGATTCAACTCGTTTGTACGATGTTCCTGCCTATTTCAGTTGCTCCTCTGATTTAGGCTTGGATATATAGGCTGGTTCCAGCTACCGGTTAAGCTTACCTGGCTGTCTGCGGCATTCCTCATGATTGGGGGTGGGATTCAGATGTTAGCTGCACTGATACTGATGATACTTGCGGACGTCACATCAGCCGAGCAGAGGTGAACTGTTTTATACAAATCCTTTCCTTGGCCATTGGCTGATGTTCCCGTTTACAAGAACGACGGTATTCTTCCAGTTACAAGCTTGCGTGCTCTTCGCCGAGCTTGTAGCACCGCCTCTGAGTTCTATCCTCATGTCTCACAACGTCTGGACACCAATGTACATTGCGCTCGCGATTAAAGTGCTTGGGGTATTAATTGCATCTGCTATACCGGAGACACGTGGTCAAGAGTTAGCAAGGCAAACACCGCCCAATTCTTCGCATGAGGAGCAGGAAGGCCAAGAACGCACTTCGAGACCGGAGATCACCCGTAAAAACTCTAGCAGCCATCGCGACATAATGACCTTCCTGCGACAAGACATCAATGTGACACTTCTAGTGGCCATATTCCTGGTGATCACAATCGGCCGACAGACAATGATGCTGCTTCTGCAGTATGTCTCAAAACGATACGACTGGTCACTCGCCAAGGCAATTCCTCCTTTCCCCTCTCAAGATCCCACATACTGACAATCGCACACAGTCCAGCCTCCTCCTATCCCTCCGCGCGGGTTTCAATCTCGTCCTCTTGCTGGCAGGCTTGCCGGTATTGACCTCTCTCATCATGACAAAGTGGGGGATGAGCACCGCAGAAAAGGACCTCTACCTCTCCCGCACAAGCGCCTGTCTGGTAACTCTAGGCTTCCTTGGTATCGCCACTGCCCCTAACCCGCCGTTGGTGATTATCGGCACGTATCCCTCAATCCACTCCTCCCCAAGCTCTTCCCTCTAATCCCACATTCAACAGCCCTTATCATCGACACCCTCGGCTCCGGTTTCGGCGCGTCCACTCGCAGTCTTGTTACAGCAATGGTGCACCCATCGAACATCGGAAAGTTGTACACAAGCATTGCGGTGTTTGATACGCTGGGAGCACTGGTGGGAGGTCCGTCGATATCGATTGCTTTCCAGTTAGGGATCAAGCTTGGTGGCGGGTGGATTGGACTACCGTTTTTGCTGCTGGCTGTTTTGTCCGCGGTCGTGACGGTGGTCGTGTTTATGGTGCGGCTGGCGCCGGATGCTGGCTATGAGCCATTGAACGGTGAGGGTGAGGGTGAGGGTGAGGCGGAGGTAGGAGAGGAGGATAGCCTCCTGGCAGCCGGGCCGAGATAGGTTTGATCCGGGGTACTCAATTTTTGGAGTCGCGGTGCGGCAGGTACGTACATACATATAGAAGATTTTTGGTTATTTTCATGTAAATATGGCTATAGAAGCATCACTATCGAAAACTTCCCACAGACTGCAATATAGCGAACTCCGCGCTCATCCCAAACCTGTCTCCAGCTTCCAACCTACCATCAATCCACCCGGCAACGACGAGAGTGCTTACTTTACCCTCCAAGGCAAATCTGTCGCATATTTCGAGCTACCTCCTATACGCAGTCCGCGGTACGGGAGCGAGTATGCGCTTGATACTTGTGCGCGTCGTTAACCATCTTCCGACTATTTAATTTCCTGTTTGTAATCCAGCGCGGTTGTCACCCGCGATGCCCAGCCAAGTATCGCTGGTTACTCAAGCTCGGCACCGGCTCTTCACAGATCCGGCCACCTTCGCATTTGTAATCCATGCGGTAGGCGGAGCAGGGAGTACCCGGATGTCCGATGTCAACTTAAGTATGATATTGCGGAGTTGGGCAGATTCAGATGCTTCTAGGAAGTTTCGAGTGCGCGACGAAACGGTTATTGAACGGAAGCGTCCAGCCCCGGTGATCCGCGTCCGTGCATATCTGCGCCGTCGCAAGGAAAGTGGGTGGTTGGAATAAGGTAAGCGAGGGACCAAGAAGTGACGGTTTGCATAAGAAGTGATGCGCGCAGCGATGTAGGTTCTCCGCAATTTGTGAGTAATAAGTCATCCCGGTGACTGCAGAGTGCAAATTACCGCAGCGACCAACAAGAATTGCTGGGCCCGATAGTAATCGGCAGAAATAGGAGAAGGAGGAAATGCCGTGCATAGATGAGTGTTGAAGGTCCAAATCAGGAGGTACTCACAACGAAGTGGCGGACTCCTGTCTTCAAGTTGTCAGTGATATTTCGTGTCTAGGTAGAGAACTTCAAACCCCAAACACAAGCACCCCGAGTGCTCAGCAGCCAAAAACCCATCCACCACGACCGCCTTACCAACTGGAGCGGGAGATTCTGGACCGGCATTTATCGTTAGGTTTGAACGTCTGGGAATCTGGAATCTAACAACCTGGAAGCTAGCCAACGGCTTTCTCGCATGCAAAATCGTCCAGCATGTAATCCTCAAATTGCACCAACAACGGCGCTCCTGGATGGAAGTCCTCTAGCTTTCCTAGCGCCGTTGCCTGCCTATTTGTCGGGAGTCACTACTACTCTCAACGAATTCATGACCGCACCCGGTCCGAGGAGATCGAACAAACGCCTTCCTATCTCGTCCGAGAGCCATGCGTATCTCACGCAGATCTAGATACAGAGGTCCGCCAAATTGCACATCGTATCTTCATTGCTGGACTTCAGCTATTATACTAAGAGAATGTGTAATGTGTTATACCCTCCCACTCATGGCTGAAACGTGTAAACATACAGCTCGTGAACGTACCTTTGTACCATATGGACATCGCTATGTAGAAGTGGCACGATTAACAATCACATGGAAATTCACCGTCCGTCACTCGTGGTTGCAGAGGGGCAGTGCAAATGTAGTGGTAGTTTCGTGTGATAAATAGATTAGGAGACTGTACAAACAACTGAAGCAAGCTGTGTGCCTCACAGGTGTATCTGATTATGATACAGAGATCCCACACTTACGCGGGTGTTGTAATTCCCCTTCTCTCCAGTTTATCATCATTCCAACCCATCTCATGCGAAATCGCCGTTTACGCAGCTCCAGATCCCACCCCCACAGATGAAACCCGTTAGTTGTAGATAGCCAGCTGTATGAAATTATCTGCATCAACAGCTTGGAGCCAAGAGGTCATGAAACAGGCCTGTCCACTAGGCGCACAAACCTAAAAACATATCTCCAGACCATCCAAGTTGCAGCTGTGACGCATAACGAAACTTCGACGCTGAGAGGAAGTTTCTGATAAGCCAACCAGCAGCCTTCATCGCCCCATCATACAACGTCGTGGGTGTGCGGGAAATTGCCAACACGCGGTGAAAGCTTCGTGGATAATCTCTGGGGTTCTTGTTTCGTCAAGCCGGGATTCGATTCGGGATCATAGGTCATAGAGGACTTCTGCCGCGCAGTGCGCGCCGCCTAGTACTCTACTTTCCATCAACGCCAGTGACCATGTGTATACGTAGTTCAATAGAGAACTTGGGGATTTGTGGTTTTCGTCCTGTCATACCGCTTACGTATTCTAACGAAGCCGATTCCGTTCAGCGATTCGAGTTGGGCGCTCAGAATCATTCACCGGCACTGTGCGGATCGGGACCAGGATTGTTTCCTGCCCAAAGCTTCGCAAGCTCCACTATGCATCACCGATTAGGAGCGTTGCGTAGGTGTCTGCATTCATTATATCAAGGTAGCAATAGCGTTCACCGCAATTTTGCTTTTCATTCCCAAGGTGTGGATCTTCATGTAGCAGTCTTCGTAGATATTTTTGCATCGCACAGACCCATCACGGGGTTTCCACACCATGCACAACAGCAAGCACAAGCAGGTAGGGCCAAAAATAAGCACGTTCTAAGTCGCGGGTCAGATCTCTCATAGCCAGGCACACACTACAACGTGGGATAAAAATGCCGATGCATTGCACTCAGCCAACCACTGCGTCTGGATGATCCAAAATCAGAATTCTAGAAGAAACGAAGCCCCGTTTCTAGGACCCTGATTAGCCGGAGAGGGGGCAGGCGTTGTCTTGGGGCCGGAGGATGATTACCACTAACTGCTACTCCTCCCGAGACATATTAGATTGAATGGGCTATTTTTTTTTTCAACGGCTGCCCGGTACATAGATTTTGTGGACATGTTTCTGATGAGGGGGATAAGATATGGCCTTGGAAGGCTGAAAGGTTCCAGAGAGATGGGGTAACCGTTATAGTTTCCCCAGTAACATATTTTTGGCTGTTTGTATTCTTGGAAACATGCGCCTGCAGGAAAAGTTGTAGAGATCGAGGATACGGCAAGTAGAATCTCGAGAACAAACGCTCTTTCTCCTGCTCCACCCTCCTGTAGAAGGTCGATGTTTCTCCCGCTATGATAGCCGCTCAATAACTCCGTAGCCATGGAAACGATCACCCCACCTCCAGCAGCCTAGTTATGGTTACAACAGAGGCCCGGTGCATGCTTCCAGTGTCGTGCAAGCCCTGGGGTAGGTGCCACCCATGATCCGTGCAAAGTACCAAGGCAGTTTTCTTCCTCCCTGAGTACGCCCCGTCCAGCGCTTGGGGACATAAGATGACGGCGGTAAATTGAATGTCCTGGTACTCGGGTCGGGTGGAACCACGACATCTACTCCAAGTCCCTTGTAATTAATGAGTGTGTAACCTTACTTTGGTTCTTCTCCTTTTCCTACTCGCTTATTGGCTCTCGGCAACACCATGCGAGGAAATAGCCTTTTGGCAAAAATAAACCTTGTGGTTGCTGAATTACTGCTGGATGGTTGCAAAAATGCAGGAGCGCAAGATCTGATACAGCTTCCAAGAAACAAAAAACTTGAACACGTTGTAAGCGAACACAGTGATCAATAGAGTTACGTCGTGGCTGTGCAAAGGTCACCTGTCATCACTCGCGAAGCGAGTGACGGAACTCGGCATCTTGCCTGATCTGCAGCTTTTCAACCTCCATCCATCCATCGTCTAGAAATCGGAAAGTTGTGGAATGAAATGGTGCTATCAACCTGCATAGCCTATCTACTTCCTTGTTCTGGGGACGTCATGAACCATGCTAGGTCGGTGGAATACAATTCCATCTCTGGATCCACCCTTGTGCGGCATCGCGATATCGCTCCCACTTCTCCAGTACCGTGTTAACATCCTATGTAGCTTACCTAGGATATATATGCGCAACCACATCAGTAACGCCTATCAATTTCCACTTGAAGTTTGATTAGCCGAATTTCAAAGGCACGTTACACTTATCCACTACCGCGACCAAATAGTGGGGAAACTGTCGTGCACCGCCTCAATATAGACGTGGAGCGTTTTGAGGTATTGCTCCGGCGATCTTATTAGAGTATACATAAGCTCTTTGTACCCTGGGTGAGCCTTGCGCACAGCCTTTTTCTCAGACCCTAATGAATGACTAGTCCAATGACGGTAATCGATTGACTTCAGTTTATGTGGTTGTTGATTCAATCAAATTTAAGGCGCCTGCTGATACAATGTTATATGTAGATGTAATGGACAAATGTTGGTTGCGCATCATTTAGCTGAATCAAGATCTTTAATGACTCTTCTGCAGCATGCACCTCAAATGTACAGTACTGAGTAGGTCTCAAATATGCTCGGTAAATCTTCCCCCCACGCGAAAAACTGAGACAAAACTGTCGACCGCACGGAGTGTTTTAAAGTTAAACTGTTGACCGCAGTAAGGAGATTGGTCGGCTGATTTCTGCGGCCATTCGGCGCCCGTAGTGCCCCTTCCTTGCCGAGTTCAGAAGCATTTGTACGCACCTTTCTGGCTTAAGTCATGCATGGCCCGCATGGCAAACTAGTAGTCTGAGGTGAGGAAATTTTCAGGTACCAAGATCATTCCAGAGCTCGAACCTGTACTTGCCCGAGTATTCCTGCGCCTTTCTGGAAGACTGCTATAGCTGAAGCTCCTATAGCAGTGGGTAGATTCCCGAGCTCGGTATTCGGTGCTCCATTTGGCCAGTGGTGGGTACATTGTGTTCCATCGAACGGCCTGATAACACCACCGAATTATCCGGTCGCCCAATAGGGCTGCGGAAACACAACAGGTTAGCACAAACTATGTTGTTAGTGGAGATGAAAATGGGTTCTAAAGATACCTCCTTCTTTCGAACGGTTACTCTATTTTCGGAACCAAGCTATTAACTAGACTGCTATTATGAAGGTGTGCACCAACGATGTCTGAAAGGCCCTTATGACCTATTATCGCCCATCACAAAGTATTCCTGCTCTTCTCAATACATGTGAATGCTTGCTGCTGGAGGCGCCAGTTGACTACTATGCGTGGTTATTTGTGGAACATTGCATTGAGGACCCCCAAGTCGTGTAACTCTGTTTCAAACGTTGACATGACAGCTGCTGGGCAGGCCAATTAATTAGTTGAATGATTAAGCGAACAATGCCACGATTAGTGCAAGGGTTGCTACTAGGAAGTAGTACATGCTTGCGGGGGGTTGATGCGCTCATATCGAAATGGATTGATTGGAGTTTGAAAAGGCGATTCCGTGATGAATCCAGCACAAGCTGTGTGGAGTGCAGTGCAAGGCAGTTTGGGAGGTCTGGATATTATCCAAAAATGTGTCAAGCCAATGCCTGCGGGAGGACACCGGAAAGCCGTTTACCTTCCACAGCCGGGCTGGGTGGGTAGTCCAGTGCAGGCAGCAACATGTCGATCCTCCTAACGACCTACCTGCAGAGGTACCTACAGAGGTACCCAAGTACCTGCTCCCCCAGTGGGTGCATACTTAGTCTTTGTGGGTGCTTGGTGTTGTATGTCAACGATCAAAGATGTCGTTGGAAATTTCCCAAAGTGGAAGCATAGCCCACAATCTTGTCGTCACCGCCTCTTCAGGAGAAACTGTTTGACTTGCCCCTTCCGCTCCTACAGTTGCAAGAAATAGTACACTTATGTACCTACACTGTGGTTTGATCGGTCATATCCGTAAGGTACTACGTTTGGCGACCCCCCCTGCCCGAGCTTTCTTTTTTCATCCGCACAACAGGCGTGCGCATGGCATAGCTATTCCACCTAAGACAAGCATATATATCTTTCGCTCGGTCCCCCAATTCAACGCGAGCCGATTTCGACTTTCGAGAAGCCCATCCAACACAATATAAGAACCGGTGGAATACAGATATACCGGATAAACCAGATACGCCCGATATATCGATACAACATATACATTTAAACAACCCGCCCCGAATATCCAAGAAGATGTCGTCAGTCTGTAGCTCGCCGCTTTCCCAACGATCTTCGCGTTCTTCAACAACGAGCCCCCTATCTCCACAGACCGCCGCTACGACTCCAAGAAGCTGTAACGGAGATTTCTCACCGAAGTTAGACTCGTCGTCCTACAACAGCTTCACAGCCTCGCAACCTTTAACTCCACCACCGGAGGAGCACATTTGCTCACAGATGCAGTCACTTTCACAGAGTGAACTGCCGCTATCGACATATTCCGTCGCCCAGGTTCCAGCCACTTTCGTAAACTACAGCATCGATGCTGTTGTAGAAGAGCCGTCAACATACGATCAGCTGTTCAATACCTACTACCAACCGGTATCACCAACGAGTAATTTCTACGACACGCCTACATCACCAGCACTAGGTGGGGGGTACTATGGGTGGGCTGAATATTCACGATGGACAGGATACACAGGCTACCCACCTGCATCATTATTTTACGGGCCCCTCCCCACAGAATCACCGTCATCAACAGCCTCACCTTCAACGCTACCGGTCTATGAGCCGATAGATCCAGCAAAATACCAAACGGAACAGTGGCAGACGTCAGACGGCAGACTAGTGGAATACTCCGCGATGCATCTCCATTGCGCAACGATGTGAGGTAGGCGGTAGGGGGAAGGAAAAAAAAGGGTGCAACTAAGACAGACCAAACAGCTTCAGGTCTGGTCCGCACGGGGCTATCGGGATATGGTGCGACCGAAGCACCTGTCGAAGGTGCTTAGAATGAGGGGTTGACAGGCTGGCCCTTTCGCCGGGGGGAAGAGAGGGGAGGTGTTGCCTTGTGATTCAGCCCCACCGTTGGGAGAGATTATGGTTCCTTTTTGTGCTACCGGTTTCACCACACCCACTCACTACATTCGCTTTCGCATGCACGCACACTCCACTTCAGCATTACCCCTCCCGCCGACTTTCAGCGATAGCAATCTTCTTCCCATCGCAACCAACCCGTCCGGCTGTTTACAATTGACGGTTGTTAAATGCGCTGGTGAGTTTGTCGACTCATTCGTTGTACAACATTCGCTTCGGAGCCGCCGACACACCAATGACATGCGTAGCCGCATAATGCCTGCTTCACCATTTTTTTCCTGAAGGATTGGATAGGAAATATGAAACCCTTTATTATTGCTTTTCTTGTATATGTTTCTGGCCAAGCGAGAGCGAGGTTCTGTATTCGGGTAGCCCTTTAGCCCTCTAGCCTTCCTTCATGTACCGAAATAAACTTGGGCTTGCCGACGGGATCTTAAGTTGGGTTTTTCTTTCTCGTTTTCGCGTTGCATCGCATTGGGCGGGGGTGGGGATCTTGGAGGCGTTTGTAACATTTTTCATTTTGACTGGCGTTTTTTTTTTCTTTTTTTAATTCTTTATCTTTTCTTTTTGGCACGGCGTTCACGGACGGAATGGTGAATAAATATGATTTCCTTTTGTATTCTAATTATCATGCCGAGAAGAGGCTATATTGCGGGGGCGATCATGTTTGGATCTGTACTCTAAGTATCTATTACCTCGAAGACCGCTTGCTTGATAATCAGAGTTGGTGTTCAGGTCGATTTTCTGTCTAGATACGGCAGCTGCAGCCTGTCAACAGAAGGGCCATTTCTCGGTTGTTTGTATGCGGTGGGTCAGGGGCGCGCGGGGAGAGGTCGAGCATATCTGCAGTTCTAACTCGGGGGGTTAGAGTGTCGATATTAAATTGTTGGGGTCGTCGATGTAGGGTTAAAGTGGCTATTCTACCGGGATTTCGCGCTTCAGTAGTCGAATCTCGCTCTTTCTGGAAATAGTAATGGAACAGCTGCATGGGTGGGGGTGACTCACACCGAGCAAATGCCAGCTTCCCCACTTGATCGCGGACCGTGAGCAAGATCCCGTTGAGATGGCGGTGCGCGAGGTCGATCGTGGCGGTGTGGTGTCGGTGTATCGGTGTGTCGGTGTATCGGGCAGTCGGTGAGTGATGGCTTCGCGTACGATCGATACTCGAGGTACATGGTCGGCGACACGTCTCCGCTGCACTCATCGCTGCGTGGGCGTATGATGTGGGCTGCTTTCGCAAGGTCGAGAACCTCGGCGTGGGATTGGTCGTTTCGCGAGGTCGAGTACCTCTCGAGTGGTTAGACTCGGCGATATGTTTGCCCGCACGCTATGGAGGTCGCGTTCGAGACGTACTGAACGCGTGCGTGACCACGCGTGTCGGCCACGCCGACTGGGGCAGTGCTTTTTCCAATTCTCCCCTACTAACTCAATGCTTTTTTTTTCACTCCGCGTTTTTGACTCGGGCAAGGAAAAAAACACCGGATCGGGAAGAATTGGAAAAAAGCAAGCGGCCCGCCGAAGTGGTCAAAACCTAACCCGAACACCGCAATCTCGGTGCGGCCGGTTCAGTTGGATGGCTGCGACAAGTCGTTGATGGACACCCCACTCGCCGAATGTGTACCAAGGTACCGCGACGGTGGTTTGATTGCAAGGCTGTGTACAGATGACGGCGATCCTGTGGGTTGGGGGTGTGAGTAGTTGTGATCGACTTACCCGTCGGCCTCGAAGTTGCGATATGACTGTCTAGGTGTGAGTTGGAGGATAATGGTGTTTCTGTAATGACGCTATCTGCTGGATGGGTATGTTTCTGGTAAGCTTTTGGTGTGACTCTCCGTAAGGCTGATGACTGTGCAGACACCGCTGTATGCAAATAACCCACTCCGACTTCAAGCACAACAACGCTGCTACTATACTCTGCCGGTGTATCAAGATGCATCCTCTCTCTCAAGGCCATATTTTATACCACTTCTGATTCTACCAGCACGAAGGAGCTATGGATAGATACAGGAGATATACGCCATGGCTGAGGGGTAGAGGTTTGAGAAACGGCAGTTATCACTTTCAACAAGATACCGGTGCTTGTCCATCCTCCATCCTCGAAGTTTTTTCCTGGGTGTTTATGTTCTACACAATATCAACCTCCGTTTCCGGTTCTTGACTGTCTTTCGATATGGTTTGTGGAGCATGCTCGTCATACTCAGACATATTTGTGGCTACTCGAGTGTGGGGACTGAAATAGCAGCAGGCTATCAGAAAGAAAGAAACTTGTTCCTGCCACTCTGTCATTACCGCTTCAGCTTTCCTCTCATCACCACAGCTTCCAGTCTCCCTTCTCTTCGACTACTCATCTCCAGGACATCCGACGCCAAGCAACTCATCCGGTTTGTACGCGCTCATGTTGCCAGCTCTAGGCCCAGGGAAGAGATACCGTACCACCCTGCCAAGCTGCTCGAAGAGGTGTCCGTGGAGAAATGGAGTGCGTCAGAAGGGTTGCTGCAGGTCGAAGGGCTTGGAACCGCCAGCCATACACACAGATGAGGAGATGAGCTGGACGTTGCCATGAAGCTGAAGAACGACTGGACACAAAGATTCTACCATTACCCATCTCATTTTCAGGCTGCAGATTGAGTTTGTTGCTATTCCTACGCTCTATCCATAAATATCGTTTCAGTTTGGATATGTTATTCTTGCGCTCTATTCACAAATATCCGTCGAGTTTGAGTTTGTTGCTATTCCTGCGCTCGAGGAAGTGGTGTCCCTGATGAAATGGGGTGCGTCAGAAGGGCTGCTGTTAGTCGAAGGGCTTGCAACCACCAGAGGAGTCAGACACACAGACGAATTTGGCGTTGCCATGAAGCTGGAGAACGACTGGACTCGAAGATTTTATCATTACCTATCTCTTTCACAAGTTGCAGTTTGGGTTTGTTGCTATTCTTGCGCTCTGTCTGCGAATACCATTCCAGTTTGGATATGTTGCTCTTGCGCTCTGTTCACAAATACCCGTCCAGTTTGTGTCTGTTGCTATTCCTGCGCTGTTCACAATATCCTTCCAGCTGTTTTGCCAGCCGCCAGCAGCGAGGCATTTTAGAAGCCATAATAGTGACCACCCTCCCTAGATCGTTTTGGCATCGCCGCTCAAACATTCCATTGTGTCCTCGCTCGCTCAGACGCCTCCAGACAACTGTCGCCACATTCCCGGGTCTATTTCCATCCCCAGATGCCACGTACTCTACTCCGACTGCACAACCGGGGCTGAGGTTGTTACACGGTTGTGCTTGGAGGGCTGTCGACATCTGCGCACCGAGAAACCGGAGTATGATTGGTTGAATCAAGAAATGTCATGGAATGTTGATTCTATCGTCAGCTTGGCGCTATATTTGTTAGAGTAATTACACACCGATGAAACGGTGAAGACTAAGCCGAATGTCTTATGGGAAGGGAGAAAGGACCTAAGATATATCTGCGCCTTGTACTGCCTTACCATCAGCCCATCAGCTTACGCTCAGCTGTATACAACGATTACTGTTGCATAAATTTATGTAGATAACCTACCCTACTGGCTTCGTCGTACAGGTATAGATACATAGAAGGCTAAGAAAATATAATGGCCTTCGTTTTGGGGAAATAAGGCTGGGAAAATGAGGATTATATTCGCCGAGTGCGAATTCGTGACGTGATGTGTTGGCGCGAACTTACTACCCAAATGATGCGCTCGTAAACCAGTGTCGCAAGCTCAGTCGAGCTTTAGGACCAAGCTTGCCGACCGATAAAAACTCTGGGCATGAGAGCACCTAAAGGACTGCCATCGCTTCAAACACATTGCTCCGCTTACTTTGTTCCAACTAATGATGCAGGAGGTATGAACGCCGATCCCTCGATGGTGTAATTCAAATCAGTCATTCCCTCTGAAAAACTTGAAACCTTCCCATCCGCAACATTCAAATCTGCAATATCGCAAAGTGCATCGACATCAAACATTTGGGGACTTTCCCTGCAGCTTATTCCTCTATCCACCGCCTGGATTACAAACACATGAGTTGTGAAGGGCAAAACTGGTAGGAATAATTGCATTATTGAGCCGTAATGTTGAATTTAGCAGCCATCTTCTATCACCACCTATCATTTATGCAACTTCATACTACTCTCGAATACCCTATAGCGAATAACCCCAGAGATTGTTCAGTTAAACCACCGCGTATAACCCTCTCGTTCAACTGGCATTTACCAAGCACGAGTTACTGATACGAACCACAACCCCGCGATACCGAAGGGTGCCATTTACAACCTCACATCAATGCATCCCTCCTCACTCACCACCCACCCTTCGGCAGCGCCGTCCTCCCCCTCCTCTCCTCCTCCTCCCCCCTCAATGCTTCCGCCAGCCTAACCATCAAATCCCTCTTCAGCCCGCCGACCGGTAACCCACGAAGTCTACACATCTCCTTCAACTCCGGCACTCGTCGAGCACTCAACCACGCCATCTCCCCCGGCGCAATCTCGAGAGGCTGTTGACAGTGCGTCCACTCGCTCGTCAGGTCGTCTGCGAGCCGCATTATCAGGTCCCCTCGCAACCCCGAGGTCGGGAGGTGCCGGGACCGTAGCGAGGATTGTAGGTCGGGTATGCAGCGCGGGGTTAGCTGTGCCAGCGCGAATTCGCGGGCTGTGGTCCAGATTTCGGCGGATGGGTGGGTGGGGTGTAGCGAGGGAGCCCAGAGCGGGGGTTCGGAGATGGGGGGATAGGTCAGTATGGAGGAGCCCGCTTGTTGTTCGAAACTAGCAGCATCTAGAAGTGGCGTGGGCGACCGTGGGTGCTTCCCAAGGATTGAATGGGGTCCTATCGTCTCTATTGGCGTTTGGAGACTAGTAGCATCTGGGGGCGAACTTCCTGGTGATTCTGACAGTGGGTATTCCCCGTCCTCATCTGGCGGCGGTGTTCTGAGCTGGCGCCAAGCGGGAGGTAGGGAAGAAAGACGCCGCTGCTGAATCTCTGGTGCGATGTTGCTAACGGTAGGTGGCGGTGTGGATAGTCTTCTCAGAGGAAGAGGGGGAGGAGCGTGGGCTGTCGAGACCCTCCCCATGGTGGTGGAGGGTTGTTCAACCATCATGGACTCCCGACTACCCATCTCCGCCAGATCTTCGACTCCGTAGAGTCCCCGCTCCTGCGATATTGTCTCGTCCCTCACATCGTGCATGTCACACATCTTGTCTGCAATATCTCTTTATTATTTCCACAACAGATCCTGGCCTTCCGATGGCGTTGTTGGTTCTAAAAACAGGAATATTAGACAAGGATTTGGAAGGAGAAGTCAAAGAGTTCTAAACACACTCTTGAAAGTTGTTGCCGCCCTGAGTTTGATTCAGCGAAGAGAGGTAACTAGCAACGTACGCTTGTGCTGCAAGAGCTGGGGGCATGGGTGGGTTTTTGTCGATCCTGCAATAAGTACTAGAAGAAGAGCTGACGTCTGTGTGTACAGAAGAACCGTCGTCATCGCTCCGCGGACGCTATACAGTAGACCGTACGAAGGCTTACGATTAGCGGCACGCGGTAGTGGAGGGACACCCGATTTCCGAAGCGGGATGTCCCGGTGTCTTGAATCTCGGTCAATTCCAAAAGTCGATGAACTATGACCGTCCTATCTACTTCGCCGCTTTTTGTGACAAGGTGAACCGAGTGATACAAGCTAGTGCTGTCACTGAGACTTTGGGCCGTTACAGGTATGAATGGGGTTCTTTTGTCGCCCACCTCGTACGTTTACTATCAATAAAATAGCCATAAAGATGCTCAGTCAAACTGTCCATACTCGACAATTTGTGGCCAAAATAACTGAAACAATTTTTCCAAGGGATACTCATCATTCCAAATCTCAAGTTAATCCTGCTTATGGTTGTGAATGGTGTTGAGTGTTGTCGGTCTTGATTTTCATGTGGTGCCTATTGCCATGCAAATTTGTATGGCAATCTTGACTAGTTTGCCAGTATCAACCCAACTCAAATATAAATAATGTGTGCATTATTGCTTGCATACAGTTGTGCATTGGTGATCAGGGTCTCTGGGCCTTTCTCTCTGCAGCATATGGGGGGTGAAGGCAGGTTTAGGTCGTAATATTTTGCGGTTGAAAATGTTTATAGTTGATTCATTGATCATAACTCGTTGCTACACTCCATGTGATAGTAACGAACAGTGCCTGAACTTTAATTCGGGCTAGGGTTATTGCCATATTTGCCCCTAACCCGGGGTACTTGTATCATAGCTTGTACTCTCCCTCTTAGATAATCAACCATCTGTTGTGGTGATTCAGGATAAGTAAAGCTCTCACTTGGGACTTAGGGCATAGGGCTGATCTAGCGTACGTACTTAGGTAGCTTTCTACCGACAAATAGAGACTGAGACCTTATCACACAAGCGGACGCGTACAATCGCTTACAGTAGTATATGTCCATGTATCGCACCCTACGATCACGTACTCAGTACAATACCATCATCCTCTATTCCACGCTCATACAAAAGTGGTTCTAGGCACGTCTTGCAGGGCAAACGAAAACCTACTTCAGTGCTCTTCAGAAGTGAGTTTGCATATTAATATAGCAATGAGACGTCCCAGGACTACCGCCGGGACTTACTCGAAGTACCGGGCCCACAAGACCGAGGGTGCCGCGGGACGAATCATCCCGGGCTCTTCTGAGATCCCGTCTCGTCTCGTCCCGTGTCCATCACTAGTGAAGAGGATGATCTCGACGAAGGAGGAAGCTTCGGTAGGTAGTAGCTAAACGAGGTACATGATTTCTCGCACTTCTATTCCGGGCCCTTTTGCTAACGTAAATAGGGTAAAGGCGTGTTCGGATTGACAGTTAGAAATTGCCTCCCTAATGCCTACAACGGAAGCGTCATTGTCGCCCCCAGCTCAAATCTACGGGTTCTTATTTAGCCGGTGTATAGTAATAAGGAGAAAAACAGTTTGGGGAATGCTGCCGAAAGACATGCCAAACGAGTTGCCTATCCAGTCCTCGGAGATTGATGCAATGGACGATAATTAGGGGTGGATTGCAGCACATAAGCTCCCGATAGAGAATTCCAAGAAACGGTCCAGTCAAGAGAAGGGGCAACATGGTTCTAGGGTTCCCGCCATACCAGAAGGCACAGCTTTGCTCAGCGACAGAGTGGTCATACCTCTGAATCCCTCACCGAGAGCATGGTTGCAGCCAGAGAAACTACCAGCGGGTGTTGTAGGTGGAATATCACTGCAGAAATCCCGGACCTTAAAAATAAACAGGAATGTGTGGATAAATCGAGGGGTATGATCTAGATATAAGTACATCATCTAGCTACGATCGTAGGGAAATGTGTGAGAACACATGGCTGATCATGGCATATGCTAGCAGTAGGCAGTATTTCTAACGAGCCTGGCTGGCCTGCATATCTGAAACATGAAAACTAGCAAACAGTTATCCTATATGGGTGGCAGACGACATTATTTTCAGTGATGGGAGGATGATTTTCATTGGAAAATATGCTAATTTTTGCAGTGATATACAATTTGGAGTGTGCAGGTACGAGAGAAGACACCTGATGGAAGTATGGAGGGCGGGAAAAAGTACTTCAGAAGAGCCAAAGAGCGCATATCATGTCGTGCCATGCGCTATACGAATTGAAATCTCAGCCGTGCTTGCGGACATATGACTGTACACCGCTTCGTACACCGCTCCCGGGTGTCGAGGATTCAATCCTAAGAATTTCCCGCTCGGCAACCTGTGATTAACATGCCTGGTATGTATCCATGGTGTGAGGTCAATGGCTTCGGGTGTGACCGTGTTGTCTTTAACTACAAAACTCTGTCCCTTTTACATCCGCTTTTGGACTCGCCCTGAACCGTACCGCCCAGTAAGGCAACCACACGGGGTACGAGACATGTTTCAAGACTTTAGAGCCGTTGCAGTCGCTGGGGGTTTGTGTAAAGTTGTCGATGGAACGTTTGAGGTGAGCTAAAGTGTAGAAATATTTTGTAACATGCTTTAGGAAGAGAAAAAGGTGTTGATAACCGCCTTGGGGTAGGGTTGTGATATCAAAGAGCCTGTACAAAGAAGCTTGCAGAGTTCACTATCACTAGCGATAATAAAAGAGAAGTGTCCAGCAATAGAAGTTTCTAGTAAATGAGAAGAGTAAATAACGGACACCTTCCTCCACCTCCACCTCCACCTCCACCTCCACCCTACTGCTACCAGAAAGCCATTTTAAATCACTCAAGGTTTTCGTCGACTGGTAAGCTTGCGAGGAGGTAGACACATGAACACTCGTCAAATAAAATCTTTTTAACCATTTACTTCACAATTATTGCTTTGACAAAGAAATAACCAAAAACTAAGTTTAGACGCTAAACCGCAAGAAACACAATATGAAAGGATTGAACTGCGATAATTATAAAAGCCCGAATACCGGTACCGGTTGAGGCCCATACTTTCTCATCTCCTTCGCAAAAAGAACTACCGAACCGCCCTCACCAAGTTCTGCCACCACGGTTTCGGCGGCTCCTCCCCCATCCATTCCTTCTCTAGTAGCGGTTTAGACTCAACAAAACGCCTCCTAACCTGAATCGCCGGCGGTGGCGCCTGTAAAAAACAACTCCTATCACTCGTCCACCCGGGCGAGCACGTCGGACTATTCCCCTCACTATCGACGCTCTCCGGCGTTGGTGGTAAATTCTTTTCCCTCCTCAAAACCCTTCCCGCTTTAGTATTTAAGATCCCTACCTTCCTCCTCAGCTCCCGTTGGATCTCGGGTGTGATATCCCTGGAGTTCTTGTAGTAGGCCATAATCTTTCGCAGCTCCTCCCGCGCTTTCCGGGTTTGCTCTTCGAGTTCTTTAATTTCCTCCAGATCAGTCGGTGCGTCGTCGGGGTGGGGTTCTGCCACGCCTTCGGTGTGCTTAAATGCTCGTGCGCCACCGGAAAGTATATCTTTCCACGGTCCTGACTCGAGATCATTCTGCCGCCGCTCAGCACGTCGCAGGCCGGCAGATTTTAGGTCCCCCCATTTTGCTGTTACCATGGTGATGTTCGGGAAAAATGTTTCTCCACAAAGGGATTTCAGCATTTCTAGGTTCAGGTCCATGGAGGCGGAGAAGCGATCGGGTTTGATGTCGTGGACGTACAGCACGCCTGCCAAATTGCAGTAGGGCGACATGGTCCGGAACCAAGTGAGGATTTCTTCAAAGACGTCAAGGTTTGTGCGGTCCGGATGCGGATCGTCGAAACCGGGAGTGTCGACAAATACGTATCGTTGGTCATCGATGATGGCGGGGAACATGGCAAACGAGGTTGTACCTTGAGATGGTTAGCAGACGGAAGTAAGTGAAAAACCAAGGGTAGATATACCCGCGTTCATAGAATGTCCGATGTGAACATCCTTCCCCGTCAGCGTCTTGATAATGGACGACTTCCCCGCCCCCGCCAACCCGATCACGGCGATAAACTTAATCGACAACCTACACCGTCAGCCCGTTTACGGGATACAACATGATGAACCTCGCCCTTTGGCCACCTGCCGCATCATCTCCGCCACCGTCATGCGGTCTCGTGCTCTCCCCGTGAAATCCATCGTCGCACCCCATGTATAGTCCAATGCTCGCATTCCCTTCTCAGTCCACCCCTCTGGCTTCTCTCGATTTTTAAGCTCCATCCCCCCCAACTGCGCCTTCAACAACTCAATCGCGCTGGTGTCCGCCAACATTATCGCGTCTTCCTGTAGGTAGTCCCACTCTGTATTGAGCTCGGTGGCCGGGGGGGTTGACGTCATCGGTTGTAACGGTCTACGCACCATGATACCTGTCGGTTGCTGGTTGTGGGGAGTGCTAGAGTCAGGCGGAGTGGATTGAGTGTGTCTGCGAGCAGAGCTCGGCCTTTAAAAGGGAGGTCCATAATATTTTCGTTATAGGTATCTAGGTGAATGTAGCGGGGAGGGGGATCTTGCAAAACAAGCTCAAGCTAGTTTGGTGCCTTGATTTTAGCGTGGCTCGGCAATTGACGTCGTCAAACGCGCGTGCCCTTGTGCCTGCACATGCACAGAACACCTGGCCTTCCTTCTTTGCAGAAATATGATAGCATAAACCATCGCCAATGTATCTCCTTGCAGTTTCGGCAGTAGAAAGTACTTCAAAGGTGCGCACGCTGCTACGACAACCCCAGTACTGAGTACGTTTCCCGCTATCTACGTCTCGGGTTCCGGAAGCGCGAGAGATGCAGATCTAATATGCGACGTATCATATTATTCGTACACATGATATCGATGCAGCAGACCCATACCCATATCTTCAACGGTTTTTCATATCCTCACAAAGACATACATTTCTTAACCTCATCACGCGACAGCGCTTTCGTTGAGGTCAATTTTCTTCTGGACAAACCCAATTCAGGGCATTATATCCGCACCCTCCTCTCACCACATTTTAAACCCGCCTTGCAGTACGCTGGTAGAATATCAATACCTAACCCTGGTAACGTCTTTCACGCATCAGATTCCGAAAGCACAATATGGCCAGCAGGCCAGCCGGCAAAGCGTCCGTTTGCACCTCAAGGATCTTAGGTATCGATGGGTATCCATGTAATAGGGCCACAGATGGACCGGGTTCAGACATACTACCCTCCTGCATCATTCAAACTACCTCCTCCACCCCGCACCCAGTAAGTAAACTGTTTCAGCCATAACACAACCAATTCGAACCTAGAGTATCTTCTCTACCCCGCTCTCTGGTGGGGATTTCCTTGCAACGGAGAGCACGGGGAGAGCAAAAGAACAAATTTACAGCACCTGGCGTTTGTAGCACAATGCACTGCCAGCTGGGTTGGCATCGGTTCTAATTTGTGTATCAGAAGATTCAAACACTGATTATACCAGACATTTGTCCGGTCTGTTTAACGGTTTGTCATCTGTCAAGCCGGCGTACCAGTCACAACGCTTGGACCAGCAAACCCCATAATGGGTGTGAAATACAATTAGGATCACGTCAATCAACTTGTAGTTACTTCGGATGTAGCTACGCGGTGTCGGGAGTCGAGACTAGCACCTGAAAAGATGAATCGAGAAACTAGGGGGGTAGGACAGGGTTTCCGAAGTTCAGCTAAACCTCTGGATATGAAACCTATACCTTTCTAACTGATTAGATTTCTTTTCTTGGAGAAGCCCCGTTTCCTAGAGTAGCCTGTATGGGATCTGCTAATAGGATACCCTTGGTAGCGGTAGTGAGATTCATCTAGAGTATCCCACCATAAGCAGTGCTTGTACCCTGGAAGGCAAGTTCAGCGCATTTCTCAATTCATATTTTCAGGTGCTATAGTTAGTTGGTCTTTATCATTGGCATCCCGCTAATTGTGGTACATTGCTCTTGAAACGGCTAATCTTGGCGTGTGAGTATCGATTGCCATTTGCTCTTTCATTGCCAACATAAATTTCTGCTCCGTCCGCAAGGGTCACCAGACCTTCTAACTTCATTTATTACTGCGAGGGACGGCGATCCTCATTAAAGAAGCCATGCTGATGTGCTAGTTACGATAGGGCTACATTGGTAATAACTTCTAAACTGTCGACCATGGACATGTCGACATTGGGCCAGCTCTGTCGTTGTGGCGAAGTCGTCGAGGTGACGCAGCCCAATTATCGGTATCTGAACACTGAGCTAGCTCTACAGTGCTGAGGAAGCAATAGAAAATTGAAATGCCTGCTGTAGCTGCTGTTTGATGAGATCGAAATGCCCTATTGTGGCTAAGATTTAAAGGGCCTGTCAAGGCTAATGAGAATCCCTTGATATGGCTCATGTTATCATGGAACCTTTACCCACATTTGCAACGAATGAGTATTGCTAACGGACACTTCAGACTCGAACTGTTACGTTACGATATGATACTTAATTTTTCCACCGAACACTAGGTCATTGCCCAGATCATGATTTGGAGTCAACAACCTCGGGCCAAAGCTGGACAACGATAGACCTCCGTCCGAACTGAGAGTCTGGCATCGATGGCAACCAAACGGATATCAAAGAACGAACAACCATAGCTGAACTTATGATTGTCAAAGTGAATGTAATAGGGAACGAAGATATTTACAGGCACTGCTAGTACCATACGAATACCCGACGAACGGGACTAAAGCAGCATTCACGTATCAATAATCGAACGATGTCCTAATGAACGGAATCTGGGCCGGGGCTGTATACTTTCTGTTCCGAGATATTGTAGGACAGTTTCAATGACTACCGCCCTAGTCGTGGCTAGCGAAGCTTGAAACTGATGGAACAATATTACCAAGTAGACTGAGTGATGACAGAATAGACACCGTTTGCCTTTCCAAGCAATGTTGGATCAAAAATCATAGAAAAAAGGAACATTAGTTGGCACGTAGCAAGCTCAGCAATAATTTCAACCTACCATTCTGGACCCCCCTGGACTCCGACAATTAGCATTGATTCGCCGCTCCTTTGGTTTCTTGAAGTCGCTGTTACAACTCCTTCTATGATCCAGTGGTCTCAATAGCCCAGCCCGGCTCGTAGCATAACTACACTATCCAAGCAGTTTCGCCACTCGGCTGAACTGGGTGGAATCTAGTAGCTCCAAAGCAGTTTGAGCAGCTTTCTGAGGGGTTTAAGCTTTGTACTACAATAATGTACATTTACATACAGTGAGGAGGGTAGTCAGTGTCGTCTCAATCTAAGAACAGTCTATATGCTTCAAATTGACATCGGCATTCATTTTAGAACCGCTAGCGTGGTGCTAGTGCTGCATGGTGTAAACCCAGGTGAGCCAATTATACTGAGCGATGACTCTGACTACGGTGACGAAACATCATAATGACTTCACCGGAACGAACCTTAATGTGTGCCATAGCCTTTCAGCCCGAGCAGCTGTAGAGCAGCTACATAGTGATAAGTAGAAACGAGACTAATTCAGAGCAGTGATCGGGCTGAACCGTGGACGACCGCTCGACTCGGCTCGAGCCGTAGTTGGGCTGGGTTATTGAGACTACTGCTATGATTTGAACTTCAAGTTTTCTTTTTTAGCTAGTAATAACTCTAACATCCTGGAATTAGCCATGTTCTTTGCTACGTCCGCTAGTAGATTTTTAGAGACTGGAAATTAAGGTTTTTAGAATGGAGTAGATCGACTATCGCAAGGCTTGATTTATCATTTGCTACAGCTTCTATGATAAGAATTTGTTTAGTGATATGGGGTTTTGGATCCCTAGAGTATAATCAAGAAGCCCAGTACCTATCCATCTAAACCGTACTTTTTTCCCGCTTGACCACAAGCCAAAGAAGACCCTAGAGCACAGAACACCTGCATCCATCAACCTAACATCCTCTTGCAGTCATAAAGCCTATAATTCCTAGATAATTGCATAATGGTTTGAATGTAATGCCATTGCATTCCGGCCCCGTTGGGATTTGCGAAGAATTTTCAACATGCACTTGGTTACTATCGTTGATGTCGACTACTTCGGAGACTATCTTTTGCAAGAAGTTGTTGCACATTTGGGAGGCGTTAAGTTGTGTAGTTTTTTTTTCCAGTCCGATACTGAGAATTAGACAGAGGCTACACGATTGATCGAAGATATACCCGCCTTAGTAATCGCAAGTGTTGATGGATTGTTCACTCTAATTCCTGCGTCGCTATGTGATACTACCAATATCATGTGATTTGAAGAACATTGGAGTAAACATCAACAGAGGTACATCATCTGTACCATCCGTCTGCAGCGACGAGAACACCCTTAGGGCTTATCCATTTATATCTCTAGTGGATATTACCAGTGCCTGACTATTGCAGAGGTTAGTGCTGAACGAAAACGACGGCCATATGGTATCATCATTCCATTGTCGTAGACACAATTCTGGTGATCATTTCATACATTACTGAAGTTGTTAGCCGAATCTTCAGTCATAATTCTGCCCACGAGACGAGAGGTCCCAGACTGATGAGATCATTGACGAGATGTCCCAGGGTAATATTTGGCAAGCCTCGGGCAGTCCTGGGGCTCTATTAGTGATATTTTATGATGCGGAGGCGAAGCAATAGGGCTCCACCCTTTCTTGCCGGCAATAGGTTAGTGTATTTCTACATTTCTACAAACTAGTATTTTGCATCATTCGTCCGCGAGAAAGTAGCATGTTGGAGCACTCGTGGGCCGAAATCGCAACGTCGTGGCTCTCAAGGACCCGCTCGACGTTGATCAGAGTAGCGGTGCGCACCTAGAGACAGCTACAGAGCTATTTACGATTTTCGTGGGGGTTAGTGACGTCGCCCAGGAATGCAGCAAGCTATGTACTTGCGAAGAGAATTCGGGACAGTCTAACCTTAGCAGACTTGATAAATTCTCGGGCCTTTTCTCTCCGGATAGCTATGTTTGCTGCAGAATTGAAGATGATGATGGTGATGGTAGAGAGGATGGAAAAGAGAGTGCGGGAAATCTAGAAGGAATGAGCATGAACGTGTCGGGAGAGATAGCCTCGATTTTACGCTCACCCAACAAGTTGTTGTGACAGTGAGAAAAAGCGTCTGACAGAGACTAGAGGAAAGAATAGTATAAGAGAACCAAGGATGTCTTTTAAAGTTAGGACCGTATATAGTAGTGCCGCTCAGGAGTTCCATACCACTATATATCTCTGAAAATTGCGTATCTCAATACTCACACATCTTCTACAAGCGTCATGAAAGATCACTCCTTGAGGTTAAGACCCCGGACTAATCCCGCACACCCGTGAACCTTGCGCCAGGAGTTTAAAACTTAAAGGAATTGATTATAACATTGAGCATTCGTTTACGCAAGGCGAACTTCGATATGAACTTGATTTTCACACTTGCATTCAAAATTAGAGAAAACTGGTTACCGCTATATTCCTAGAGCTGCCGTTCTTTAAAGTAGCGAAGTACACGTCAAACTCTTTGGTAAAAAATCTCCAGCTTTGGCTACATATCCTCTCTTTTACAAAAGGGTTGCGGTGGCAGACAACCCAGCTCACCCTAGCTACCCGCCCCTGCGTGCTCCAGTGTCCCCATTCCGCATCAAAACGATTACTGTGCCGATCGGTACGTAGGCGGGGATGCTGAGAGCTATATATGTCAATCTTCCGGGTCTAGAGACCATCACTCAAAAGTCTCGGGAGAGTCCCAGCGGGACGAGATATCTTCAGACGAATTTCCGTTTTATTACACCTTTCATTCACCATTATTGTCATTTACACACTCTATCACTATTACCATCAATTGCAACTATGGATAGTAATATCTTGCGGTCAGCTGACATGCTGGAATCAATATGTGCGCCCAACCCTTTCTGGTCATGCGGCTTGGTACTCGTGCTGTCTGCAGTCTTCGTTCCAGGCGGTTGTTCTCGGGAGCTTTGGATGAGGAGAGGAGGATGTTATGGGGGTGTCAACCTGCGCTTCACTATCTGCAAGATAGACTGGAGGGGCTAGTTTGTAATCTCTCTAGTAACGTGGTTGTGTCGTTTGTGGGTCGTAATTTTAAGGTGTTGAGAGATATGGTTCTTACACGAGATCATTTACAGCCCAACCCCGATAACTATGGGTGTCCTGTGTTGGCATTGTGCACGCGCAGGACACGGTAGCGGAAAATCGGGAATCGAGGATATACGTACATAGTACTAGTCGTGGTTTCTGGGCTGCTGTACTCCCTCGAAGCATTTAAAAAATACAACCTGTATACTGAGTATGAAATCTCTCGGCATTGTGGGGGCAGCAGTGGCAACGAATGTACTATACATAAAGTACCTAGTAGTTGCATTCGCGGAGACGCGGGTTCGTCGCGGAAACTCCGGATCAACCCTAAACCTCGTGCAACATCAAGTCCCCAATTCGCAGGGCCAAATTTTAACTTCCCTTTGGGCTTTTTATACATTCAGTTCGTTCTTTGCTTGCACTGGGTCCGTTGTAAGTTCTTGGTGTATGAATTATTTACTACTGTGCTCACGACTGATGCTACGCTTCTTCCTTCCGTGCAACTATCGATCCGAAGCCCCATCACCACAACGGCAAACATGGATTCGAAACGACGGAAAACTCTAGCTGGCAAATGATATGAGAGCTAGATACTTGTTTTTCTTTTTGTTGATGCAAGAGAAAACGAGGCTCTGAGAATCAAATGGATTCTTCTGCGAACTCAGCCCCAGTCAGCTGTCTTTTCATGCCACGCATTCGCTTGAAACCAGAAAAAGCAAATGAGAGCCTGCCGGATCTCAACTACAAGATATAACTCGGGTAAGATCTCTCCGCCAATCACATTAGCTCGCTCGCACTAAGCTCGCTGTTGCTTGGGTCTAGAGAAGATGGAGAGGAGAACGTGTGTACGAAAACAGGAAAAGTATCAATCACCAGAAACATCTCCGAGTCCCTCGAACATTATCCCGATTACTCCTGTCCAAAGCACCTTTCTTTCAGTCTTCCAATCAACCCGAACCTTTCCACTGTTTCTTTTCTCCCTGGTAAGCTAGAGCTCAAACTTTAGATTGGTCAGCTCGCACCACTGCATATCCGTACTAGAAACCTATCTGGCAGTGTCGCGCAGTATATCTCTATGACAGGTGGGGCCGTAAGAAAATCCTACTTAATTATTTATCATTCAACTTGTGTGTCATATATGTATATCATTAAAGTACATTCATCTTTCTCCTCCTCCAAGCTCCCTCATATACCCAACCACCAGTCCCTGCACCACCGTAATCAAAGTAAACACTGCACATGCGACCCCAAATCCCAGCTCCGCCTTACAGGTCAACATTCCTACTACAATCCCAATCCCACAGGCAACTGCAGCCGCAAATAGAAGCAAAAACATCATCATTGACTTGTTGATTCCCGTTCTGATGACCAAAGTCTTCATTGGTGTAATGAAATTACCCTCACCCGCAATCTTAAAGTCCGTAAAATCTGGGGCACGGCCGAGAGTATTAGGCTTGTGGAAGGCTTGTGTGAGCCATGGATTTGGTCTGTTTTCTCGGAGGTTGACTTCGAGGGGAATTTGTCTTTCGAGATCGGTGCCGTTGATCTGAGTTGATATCATGTTAGTGGATGGAGTTATAAAAGCGGATAACTTTAGGAGGTCTGATAGAAGTGGGGAAACATACTGGCTCAATAATGGCTGTCTCGATCACCACTTTCCAGACAAGCCCAAAAGGACGGGATGGAAACATGGTTTCCTTCGCTTTGGCTCGCAGCTTCTTCATAACTTCGCTCCCAGGGTCAAGCTCCATCAGCTCAATCTCATAGAGTTTGGCACAACCGTTTCGTGCTTGGAAGGCGACTCTATATTTGATAACATTGTTGCGAGCCGGAACAAGAGGCATACTAAAAGGTGAGGACATTTGTTGTGGGTGTAAGGGATGCAGCGTAGTCGAATAGATTTGTCGTTGTCGGGGCAGATAGAAGACAAAGAGGAGGGGATCGGGAGAGCTTTTAAGTAGCGGAGGGAAAACTTGTGTTGTATTGGAGAATACTTATACATGTTTGAATCGATATGATACCCGTAGCGCGAATTGCGGGCTGGGCTTGGTTGGCTGGTTGGCTACGGGAGGTTTTCATTCTGATTGGCCAATCCTGGTCCTGATTTGCCCCCACCTACAACATGCATTACATTCCGGATATGGTTCTAGCCTTCTGATTTCTTCCCGAGCCGAGGAAGCCTTGTTGCTTTCGCCGAACCGAGCCTCAGCCCTTCACATATCATACTAGTCTCGGAGAGTGGTACACATATCATACACCGATCCCAACATGCATAGAGCACTTCCACATAAAATAACGCAAGCGCGAACTGCGATGGGTTCCTTCCTGCACGAGTTTATTCGAGACCCCACGATGGGTTAGCTATTGTACCCGCCATTCAATTTTCCTCTTCCATGACATACAGCGACATCGCGCAAATCGGTGCTTCTTCTACCTTCTCCTTCATAGCGACGAAGGCTTAAAGACGCCCTCAGCTCCTACAAATTTCAGATTGCATGTATCGGGCTTGCCATTCACTGGGAAAGAAAGTGAGCTTTGTTCAACCCAGTCTAACTCGTAAATTTTCAAATTCAATGTTTGATTTCACTACCTACTTAAGAAAAGGTAGTCTTGGAGTGTAGTACATGAATTTCACATTGATTTAGGTTAAGAGGGTAAAGCCCAAGACATCAACGGTGGCCCACTTGACTAACGGACTTACTTCCTTACTTCCTTTTCGGCTTCCTGCCTGCCTTCTGCTTGCCTGCCTGCGTGGTTGCTGGTAGGTTGAGATGGGTTGTTGCTTTTGGCGCTCTACACTCTCAAACGAACTTCGGGTTACTCTCTGCTACTGCGGACTCGATCTTTTCTTTTTGTCAATTATGCGGCCCATCTCCTCTCTGCCATCCCTGCACTCATGTACCGCAACTCGTTTTTCGTGGTTTATGTTGCACGTTGTCAAGTTCCACTCTCTCCGATGGGCAACATGTTTGTGAATCTGTTACTACTTCTTATGTAGCATCTAGCTACTAAGTATTCGACATCGCAACTGTCTTCTGGACGAAGAGATAGTTTTCTTTGACACTGCGCTGCTTCCAATCACTAGCCGCACATAAGATTGCTTTGCTTAGTTTCATATGATGAACTTGTTGTTGTCCCCCGCAACAGCCGTACTTTCGCTCAGCGCTAAAGTTAAACATATCCACGTCACCGGTAAAAGTGCATCTAAAGTCGCGTCACATTTCTTTTTAGGTCGGCTTCGCAACTCATGATACTCTACCGACAGGTTGGACAATAAGTAATTATCTGTCCGACCGGAGTTCGGATGGACAGCCTCACCTCTTAGACGGCTTTTGTCTCACCGCCTAAGTACGTATTATATCTGCTTGCCCGTCTGCACATTTCATGCAAAAACACCAATTGTATCTACCTTGATTAGGAAACTTTCTGGTGGAAATCCAAGGTGGAAATGGATCTGCGGAGCAGGGTAATACCAAATCAGGTATATTTTTGACTGAGCCTAATCGTTTTTGCATGAAAACGGCCAAGGGGATTACTTGCGTACAGAAAACCCCCTGTAAGTGTCACAGCTTGGCATGCTGGCATACTGTACTACTCCAAACAGAGAAACTTTCCAATCATCTCCAGTGCTGGGGTGACTAGGGTACCACATCTTCTCCCCCTCGCCACGACACGCCAAGCGTTAACGCCAGAACCCTGACGTACCCGTCGGGGCGTTGCCTCTCCCTTATGTCATGTTAACCCCGCGACGTCGCGCATTTCGTCCCAACGCGCAAATCGGCATTCGTCTTAAAGTGTACTTCCTTCGGTATTCTTCCGCGATCCCCCCCCTCCGATAACAAATGAAGTAGAATGCAGAAAAAAGGAAAGAAAAAAACAAATACTACTGTTATCTCCCAAACCGCATCGTGTCTTAGGGAGTGATGGGAAGAATTCAAATGAGATTCAGCTGGGTAGACGATGGCGCCCGGCCAAAAAGACGACAACGAGCAGTGTGCAGTAGACAATGAAAGCTAAGTTAGCGAAACGAATGTGAAAGGGAAAGGTCCCTTACGCCAAAAGTTGAAAGAGAAGGTGTTTCCGTGGTTGTGCGAACTGTACAGTCGCGCAACAAAAAATAAGCGGACACACGAAAATCACAACTTTGTCAACAACCCTGGAGAGCTTTCCGCCCAATGAGACCCGCCGCACCTAAACTTTCACTGCATTCGATAACCCAATTGGCCCGATGGAGACACGATCGGTGAATCGTAAGTCGCGCTTTTGGCAACCATGCATAAGTCGCGCTTTGGCAACTATGCATAACCGGCTATATGTGTGACTACTTAAGAGGTATATAGGAGTAAAATGCAACGGAACAACGGAAAGGATCATATTTCTATACCTTTCATTGTGGTTAATAAATGTGGGGGTTCTTCGGCCATGCCATAAATCGTCATGCGGCAATATTAGAGACTGTCATTTGGATTTTCAACCGTTCAAGGGGATTCGGGGGCTTCTCATCTATCGGGCACAGTACCTAATGACTTTGATTTCAGAACTATAACATAGCGAAAATGAAGACAGTGACATTGCAACCCCCAACTGTCGGCCTCGTTATGGCTATAGACTGTTAAAGAGCAGTGTTGGGAAGGCTCCTTAGATGGAGTGTTTATTTCACCCCATTAGGGTGGGAGTGGTTGAAAGAGGTGAGCTGGCCACTACGGCTGCGGGGGATCGTTGTCGGTCATCTCAGGTTTGTTTGTAATCATTCTATATTCATCTACTTGCAGGTATGACATACTTCAAATCCAACAAAGGAAAAGTTCATGTCGTAGCCTCCTCACCTATCCCCTCATCTCATCAGTCATCTTAGGCCACAGTAAGCAGCCCGTCACGGAAATGCGGGTGAAGTTTGGTGAAGTTTGGAAAGTCCCAACTTCATAAAGTGCTATATGAAAGTTTGAAAAGAATGCGCGTTTCCTAACGACGCTTTCCATTAGAGCCTTAGCGTCCGCCAATAATTTCAGAGTATGTGGACTTTAGGCATTTGCAAGCTTACGCAGTTACGCAGTTTTGTCGTCTTAATGACTTTTGTCAGTTGTCTCGCATCAGACGTGGAAGCGATCTTTGCTGGGTCACATAGCTATCACTCGTCCCTCTAGTTTAACTCCCAGCCCCTCGCGGGCTGTAAAGGAGGAATTACAGCGTACCACATGAGGGGTTTGTGCGAGGCAATTCTGTCAGCAATTCAAGTCAGCGTCTAGAGTACAGACTAGCGCCCGGAGGATCAGAGCAGGAGAGCTAAGTTTCAACGGGCGTCATGTATTGTCACTCGCATAAATTGCACCCGCGACACAACTTAACATAGAGAAATGCCGCTCTAGGCTGCCGTACATCGCTATATCCAAGTCTGATTAGTAACCATTATCTCCAACCCTGTCTGCTAATGGATGGTACCGCCGCGAACCAACTACGCTGTGTATTAGCCATGAGACTAGAAACCCAGGGACTGATGAGATTTTGCAACTACGGATATCTCGAGACTGTGAGCGAGGGATATGACTGAACGTTGGTTAATCTTGCCGGCCCTAATACTGTGCTGCTCACTGTGGTTCGTGTTGGGCGCAATCTCACGATGTGCAGATACGCGCGGCGAAGAGGCGAAACTGTGTGTATTGTAGAAGTACAAGAACAAAGAGAAGCTCGCCAGAAAGTGATGAAAGAAAGACTACTCCCGCTAGCCCTAACAACTAGCCCTAAGAAGACCGCCATAAACACGCACAACAGTTCGGACACCAGGCAGTGTCTGTCTGGGTGTTTTTCTGCTTCAGTCAGTCTCAGCTAGAATCTATTTGATTGTAAAAGCCGCCAAACATGCCGGTGTATATCCCACCGGCCAAGTTTCTCACTCAACCAAGAGGATGACCATGACAAACTGGATATTCCGTTGATCAAGGGGACAGCTTGGCTGGGAGAGCGTCCTGTACTCAAAAGACGATGGTGCAAATAAGAACATGTGTATGGCTGCGACACTGGCGTTAGCAAGAGAGATGAGCGATTGAACTTGAAAGGGAAGCTTAAAGTCATAACTACAAGCTAAAACAGCGTGGCTTCTTGGCCGCAAAGCCATGAGGTTTCCTATCTAAACTATAACTGGGGTCTCGGGCTCACTAGCTGGAGATAAAAGGTGTTGCGGGGCGGGACGCTGGGGCTCTATAAAGGTCGCGTTGCGTCCCGCCGCCACCCAGTACTTGTAAAACTACTCTGATTGTCTCTCTAGCTCCGCTAGGGATCATTTATTGCTATAGATACTAGAGCATGTACATAAGAGAATCAAGAAGTTATAGCCTTTAATATATAAGATTAAACCATTCGGGTGCAGATGTAAGACACGAAATTGTCAATGTGCGAGACGAACCAGTAACAGCCAGATATAAACCCAAATAGATATCCAAAGCAGCTAGAGTGTAACAAGGAAACCTCCGCAGTTGATATAAGTAATCCTAAAACCCAGTAAATCGATTTGAACAAATGAAATTGGACATAGGTGTACTCATCGTCCCCAGCGTGTCGTGGCCTCGCTCGGCAATGAGAAACGAGGTACTTCTCCTCTTCCTCCTCCTCCTCCCCGTCCTCCTCCCCCTCCTTCTCTTCCTCTTCCCCCTCCTTCCCCTCCGCTTCTCTCTCTTACTATATCTGCCGCAGATTGTCTCTGTTGATGTCGCTTCGGTGGTGATGACTGCCGATACTGCTTCTGGCCGTCGTTTATATCCGCCGCTGACTGCCTCTGTTGATGTCGCTTCGGTGGTGGCGATGACTGCAGATGCTGCTCCTGACCTTCGTTTTTCCGTTTCTTTGACTGGCCGTTGTTGGCATTACCAGAACTACCACTACCTCCTCCTCCTGCCCCTCGTCCTCCATCTCCGCCATCATTATCATTATCCGCCGGCGCTTGTGTACCTTGATAATGAACTTGAAGCATAACAGGACCAAAGTCCTCATCTATGCTATACACAGGCGGCTCGGTCACGTTTCGTACAAGCTTCAGCTCCACCTCCATCAGGCGAAACTTTTCCTCGCCCAGCACTGCCTCCATCATGGCTCCCGGAACATCAAAAAAAACAGAAGCTTGGCTTTCCCTTCTCCACTTATTAAAAGCTTTCTTCCTTCCATATGTTTCCATATCCTTATTTTTTGTCACAACAATCACTGGAATACGATTCTTCCCTTCCCCGGTCCCGGATTGGGAAATACTGAATACCGGATATCGTTCCCGGTGCTGTCTCAGCTGTATGTTGAGGTGTTGGCGCACCGATTCCGGGAACGCAATAAACTCCAGCTTGTTAGATTTTTCCTTGCTGGTGAGAAAGGCATTCAAGCACCTGCACTCGTTGCAGTTGCAACCAGTCACCGGAGGGATTTGATCGCGGTATTTGAAGGGAGGATCGCAACGAGCTGGGAGTATGTAGGTTGTAAAAACACTTCGCAAGAATGGAATGTAGTGGTGGTGTTCTTCGGGGGATAAGTGTTGGAAGATTCTCTTCGAGAGTTGGTCCACGAGTAGTTGAAACTTTTCAAGGTACCTGTTGTTGGCTTGATCTTTGGCTGTAGGTGGCGACGGCACTGGCAAGAGCTCCACGACACGCTCATGCAGATTGTTTTGTGCACAGAGAAAGAGAAGATTTACCTTCCAACTCTCACACTTGTTACTGTCGGAGACAGAAACTAGCTCGTCAATTCTGTACGGGCCGTGCTTTTGGTACAAGCTGCTGGCAACGTGGTCTAGAGAATCCATGAGCCACAGCTGCGCCCCCGAATCACAATAGTAGTTCTCCGGAAATTCCAGCCTTAGCCTGTCGTCAGCTCGCCGCTGCCTAGCGCATCTTTCCAGAAATTGCACCCAGAATTCAGTGTAGTGGTAATAGTTTTGAAACAAAGAAACAAAGCTGTTTCCAAAAGCTTCATGACCCATCCGATGTGCGGCCCCGTCTGGGTAGTGCAACAAACAATACAGGTAAGTTGGATTTAGAGTCGGATTGACTGGATCCCGTGAGAAGATTTTGGACAGCAGTGTCTTGAGCCAGTCAACAGTGTATTCTTGTTCGCCAGAATTGTATAATTCAACTGCCACTTTTGTGACCTGTTGCTCTACCCGCCTCAAGTCCACTTTTGCACAGGTTGTTAATAGCTCTTCTAGGTTTTGCAACCTTTGCTGCAGCCTAAAATATCATTAGTTAGTAATTACTACACACTCAACCTCAGGCTATATACTTACTTGTGGATAAGATTCTTTACTCCCCATTTCTTCATCGCCTTTCCCCAGGCTGCTATACTGCACTCTTCAGGGAAATGTGTCATCAATGACTCGAAGAGCTCTGAACTTCCTAAGCGCAACGAAACAATAAGAAGCGAGTTTACACACCACCTGTTACAAAAGTCAGTTTCAGTGGTAGATATTACTAGTACTAGGAGTTTGGCATGCTTTAAATCGACAAACCAGTGCTCTGCCCTTTTATTAAGATGACTTAGCAAGGTGAAAGCCAAAGTCTGAACCTGATTTTCCGCACCAGATATATCATCCCAGTCGGTCTTAGAGAGGTAATCACAAGCCGCTCTAAGCTGGAAAACATCAATCAAAACCTCGTGTTGACTTATTAGATCCCACTGTGGATAAATAAATACGATTTTGCGTCGCAAGGTCCTAGAAAGTTCCATAGTTGACAACCTTGGGTAGAGTTGCAGTTCGTATTCTTCAGAATAAACGCTAATATCTGGGAACGTAAGCACCGACGTTAGTAGTTGACGGAAGATACCACTAACCTTTAAAAGGATCTCTTGGCACTATTTCGTTGTCATCCACTAACCATCCATCCATGGTCCAATCCCATCGAAAATCTCCGAAACCGTTAATAACATCCACAAGTTTCCATCCTGGCTTAGGCTGCTCCGAATCTTCAAGTTTGATCGAGTCGGTAGCTGTACACAAGAACTTATAACTACGTTTGTCTATATAAAACGATCGGTGATCCAGTTCCTCTTCGTAATCGGCATCGTTAGGGTCGTCGCCGTCGTCGCGGAATTTTGCAGAAAACACTTGTTCATATTGAAGGTCGGCGAGACATATTCCAAAGCCAAACTCATCCGCCAATTCAGACAGAACTTGTAGCCGGAACTTATCTTCATAATCCATTAAAGTTGGCGGTAATAGACTGGATATGTCTACGCTAGTAGGAGTATTAGTATCTGAGTCAGGATCCTCCTCGTCACTGGAATTTTCATTCTGTGCCCGCTCTAGTTTAGTAGACAATACATGCACCAGTTTTCGAGGTGAGTCTTCTTCGGATGAGAATTCTCTTTTCCATTTCGCAAGCGCTGCAGCAAGACCCGACTTGTAGCTTAAATTTTCGGCTTTTTCGCCAAACAGTCTGAATTGTTTTACAACATGAGAAGGCACCACAACAGAAAAGAGCAATCCTGCAAAGCCTCCGGACTCGGACAAGACTGAGGTGTCATTTTGGGACCTCGGTATTTGGTCGCTCTTTACATGCGCTTGCAAGAGCCACGCAATCCCGGAACACTCAAATTTCGTCCAATCTTCTGGACCTAACGGTATATCGATGATCTGGTCCGAGTGCTCGCACTGCGCACGAAGTTGAACCCCTGATAGTGGAGTCGCGGTCGGCAAAGACAGTAAGAAATAGGCCACAGAGTTTTCAGGCGCCAAAGAACTGTTGATTTTCATTAGGAACAGACGGATATCACTTCAAGTTGCTACTCACGAATTTGCCGGCCAAGAAAACTGCTGTCCGTTTGGAACAGTCACCAGCCCAATCAATTCTACTGTACTGGAATCCAATTCGGCAACCAGACTTCCAATCTTTTCTCGTAGTATTGTCGTCTTCAGCATCTCAGTAAACATCGGATTGTTGCGGACAAGCTCCAGGTCGTGGCCAGGGATGAACCGTATACCCGTGTCGAGCTCATCCGAAAGATCATGGATTCGTGCCACCTCCGTGTGCGAAATTGGTAGTCCGACCATTCCAAAGCCCCCTCTCTTGATCTTCAAGCCCGGATTGATCAAATTTTCTTCTGGATGGAGAGTGATTGAACTTGCTATAACCGTTGGCAAACTAAAGGGAGTGCTTAGGGCCTTCTCCACAGCCGCTGCCACAGCTGTCCAGGGTCGCTCAGGACATTTAGGTATAGATGGGGCCCGACGAAAAACGCACTGTGACTGCATGTTGAAAGACTGAAGTCGTTTAGAACGAGACTGACACGACCGACATGGACTGATGGTAGTGATAGTGGTATCGGCGATGAGTGGGATGGAGACGCGTTATGGTGGTCGCTTGGTTGCGGCTCAACAGGGTGATTCACTTCTAGCTACTTAGTAACATGTTTAGCGGCTACTACGTTACTTACCTAGGTAAGTACTTACTAAATACTCCTCTCTAAAACCTTCCACACAACCTCGTCAGGGTCAGTCAGGAGCTGTAATATCTGCTACTTTATGGGAAGAACCGTATATACTGATATGTGTACCAATGTTAGGGACGAGAGAACCTCAAGACTATCCACAGTGGCGCGTGTGTGAATAGAAGCAGTCATAAGTGCAAGTGAACCTTTATATTTATGCAACAGCATTCTAGGTATTGGTTAAGTACCGAGTATCCATCAATAAACCTTGTCAATGATGTTCGCCCGGGGCGAGTTTCCATGGCCTAGGCCTTACTATCCCTTATGACGTGCCAGTCATAGCCATTGCCTACCGCATTTCCGCTCGTCATCCATCAAACCGTTGTCCTTCTGTGCATCCTTCATTTGGCTGCAAAGTAGTCACAATAACCATTGTAGAGGTCTTTCATAGGTTAGAGTATAGGTTACATTATCATGCGGTCTCTTTGCTTCGGCTAGAGGTCGAAATAAGGTGCGGCTCTATGAACCCTAAATTAACTAGATCCATGGTAGTTAGCTTGTCCAATTTAGAGTAGACGGTCGGTGTATAGTCTGTCATACAGCATTTTTTCGGTGGCGCTAGGCTCCTGCGAAAAAGCCGTATACGTATGACAGACTAGTTACAGTGTTAGCATACGACATATCCCTTGTTAAGAAACATTTCGTTTCTACTTGGAGAGGGGGAGCTGGATGATAAAGCCTTTTAAGTGGTGCCCCAGTTGGTATAACCTTAAGTACTTAAGTAAATATGCATGTTCCATGCACAGTATATATTTTTTCCTTCCACCCCGCATGCATTTTCTGTGTTGCTTCGGTTATAGAAGCTACGTTTAGTCACCGTACATGTTCTACCCCACCGGTAAAGTTCCCCACTTAGCCAAAAGAGCAACTTGCCCGGAGGACGTTCTGCCAGACAAGATTCTTGGTTGGTGACGTACTTGGATGTTCCCTAGCGGCAAAGTGGGATGGTAGTGGAGTCTAAGCCACCGGGTAAAAATTGACAATATTTCAAGGTGCCAACCTATCTAGTCTAGGAGGTCTCGAGGAGGGAAGGCATCATATTTACTACAGCCATTAAATTCCCGTTCTAATAAACAATCACCACCAGAGGTCAAAGCCCGGGACGTCCCTATCCTCAAAACATATTCCCCGCTATCCTCCAATTCCCATTCCCCCCCCCCCCCCCAGGCCACATCCAACAGTTCCAATCCCCGAGTCTCCAGCCCGCAGAACCACCTTCCGAAGGATATAAACAGCTCCAGATCCTCCATCATATCTGAACCTAGGAGTCGAAGTTGCTATTGGCCTAGATACTGCAAGGGTGACCGCTCTATTTTGACTTCTTGACTGCTGGGATACCCGAGGTTCCTGTGCATGCCCTCCTCCTTGCGATTCATGGGGACAGAACCCAGTAGACAGTCACAGTCCTCGCAAAATTGGAGGTATGCAGCACCCAGCTGCGCTCTAATCTCCCAGACGACATAGGAAAGGTGAATGTCAGCAGCAGTATGTGGGCTGACAAATAACGAGGGAAAAGTGCTCGTGTTTGGGGGGTGGGTGCACCACTGTGTCGCACTCGAGGCTGTTCTACACTTTTGCATCATTTCACATGGACTTTTACTGCTAATGGCGACAAATCGACTGTCCAAAATCCCTTTACTTCCTAATGACAGTGCTGCAGATTTGACTACTCAATAGAGCACCTACGCACACGTATGTAGGACTTAGTAGGTTGGGTGTAATTATAAAACGACGGTGAATAGTACGTACAAGAAGGCCCCATAACACTACCATAAAGTAAATCCGAGCTGTGCCCACTCCATCTCAAACTACATTCTCTCTGTTCCTTCCCCTGGGGACGTCTCTATCCTTTTCTCTAGGCACGTCAGCACTTACATGACTGACCAACAGCAAGGAGCCACAATTGGTAGAATGTATCTAGGGAGACTTGCTGGTTGGTCTGTAACAGATTCTAGGTTCTGGTCTCAAGTTTCAAGCTTTACTGAGGGCGTTGGTAGTGGTGGGACTCGTTGTGGTAGTGGACTGGTAAATCGATAGTGGCGGATACCGTTTGTTCATGGGATAGTTTGCGCCACCTAGCAGCTTTCAGCATCATCAGGAATAAATGGGTCATACAGAAATTATTTAACTCTAGGCGATAGGCCCCGAAACTTCTCCCCTAAATTGTCAGCCCCGGCAGTGAGAGGATCGAAGGAATGGCAGATACATACAGATGAATTCCCGAGTTGCGATAGCTGCCCTCAAGTCGGTCATTTTAGGATTATAGCAGGATATGGGAATCGGGGCCCGAACATTTATACCCGGAGTCTTTGTTTATGGAGGTTAAGGGTGACAAGAAAGAAAGACGAAGGAAATGGGGGTCAGGACCTCCCGAGGTCAGTGATATGTGCTATCAACTCGGTCATATGAGAGGATGAGAGTGACAAGAAAGAGGGACGGAAGAAAGAAATGGCCTGGGAAGGAGAAAGGTAAGAGGGGGCGGATATTTAACACAGACTCTTGGAGGTATTCAATGTTGACGGAATACTGGGCTTTCGCTCGAACTGGCATCGTGTGATTGCTTGGCTATTACGTGGGTTGCCACTTTCAGTATAGTTATCTTATCATCGTGTACTTAAGCTTTCTCCTTTTCTCTTCTCTCTTTAAAACTTAGACGATTGACGAGTTTTCCACGCCCGCTGCAACACCCGCGTGTCAACATCCAGAAGTGAAGTGTCACACCGGACGAGAGCCGGCTAATTCCATTCCAGGATCACGAGAAAATCAGGAGGAAGATCGCACAGCTCGCAAGTAAAAACCAAATCCATTCAATCAATCTTACCATAGATACATGCGCTCATATGGTATATAATACAAACATTATCTCCCCTTACTATCCATCCAGACTTATAAACAAATACGCCACCCATTAATCGTCTATAAAAGCAAAGCCAAAAAATTGCACCTCACCCCCATTACATCCCCCCTACGCCTTCCTCCACTTCTTCATCAACCTCTTTGCGCCACCCATATAGAACCAAGTACACACAAACACAAATACAAAATTAAACATTACAAACCCAACAATAATACCGATGTTCCTCCACCTATGATCATAGGTAACATGAAAGCTCCTCGAAAACTCCTCTCCAGTCGCATACTGGCAGAAGCGGCACTCGCCATTGCTCTCCTCAACGTACCCTCCCGACTTCTTCAGGAAGGCCGAGACGTAGTTTGCACACGTCATTCCGTCGGGCGGTGTGAACAGTGCGAATTCGCTGTTAGTGCAGCGCACTTTAACGTCGTGGGTGAGTACTCCCAGCCAGCCTTCAAGAATGTATGTAAACGGCGACACCCAGTACATCCATTTTCTCCAGAAGGTCGGGATGGCAATGTACGGCACGACAACACCGCAGAATGAGACGATGAAGATAAAGAACACCGGTACCAGGAGTGATGCAAGCAGCTCGTTGGGGGAGAAACTGGCGATGAGCTGGCCAAAGCCAAGGTAGTAGAGCTCGAACAGCATCATCATCAACCAGGTATACCCGGCAGCAGAGGAATCTCTCGGGAATTTGACCGGCCAGTACCAACAGATAAAGTAGAGTGTTCCGGCCACGATTCGGTAGGGCAGTTCGACGACGATTGCTGAAATAACCCAAACCGACCAATGGTAAATTCTCGAGTTGTTCTCTCTCGCTGTGAAGAGGTCTCGAATCTCCAGGAATTTTGGCTGAAGCTGTTGGATCAGAGGCGGAGAGATGGTGAGCGTCATAAAGATCGAGAACAGGCGACTCTGCATATCGATGGTGGAGGAGCCAAGTTTATAGAAAGTGAACGAGTTGAACAGACCGCAGAAGATGTGCAGCATCATCATGCCAACAGCGTACTGCGGGCATCTCCAGTATGACACGAAAGTTCTCTTCATAACAGCAGCGATCTGGGAAGAAATTGGCATGGCGAATTGGCGATTGTCGGCCATTGCTGTAGAACTCACGCCGCCACTCCGCTCCCGGATAAACGTTTCGATCTCTTCGTCCCGTATTCTGTGCTCCGGAGATTCTCTCCAGACCTCTCCCCAGTCTCGTTCCTTCCGGTTTGGGTCGCCAGCTCCAATTGCCTCAAGGATGTACTCAGCCGGGTTCTTTCGCTTGGGACATTTTGGTGCACCGTTTCCTTCGAAGTACTTGATAATAGTCTGCGAATCCTGTCCAATAGGCCCATGATAAACGACGTTGCCACCTTTTTTCAAGAGTACCAACTCATCGAAGTTCTCAAACAGGATCGCACTAGGTTGATGGATTGTACAAAGACTATGAACTTGGTTAGGTCATGATAGTGGGGGTTGGTGAGTGATGAGGGCTTACATTGCTTGTCCGGCATCAGCCAGCTTGCGCAAGAACCGAACGACGTTGTATGCTGCGGCTGAATCCATTCCGGAGCTACGGAGACATTAGAACGCACTTCATCTCATAGCTCCTAAGGGAAAAACTTACGTTGGTTCATCCAAGAACATAAGGAGCTCCGGTTTGCTAGCCAATTCGACACCGATCTATCAAATAGTTAGACTGAAGCCTATGTAGCAATGTCAGAGGGGACACATACTGTAAGACGTTTCCTCTGCTCCTGGTTCAACCCAACACCCTGATGACCAACAGTAGCTCCCGCGATATCCTCCATTTCAAGCAAATTGATGATCTTGTCGGCGTATGCATACTTTTCCTCAATTGGAACCTCCATCGGTTGTCTCAGAAGTGCCGAAAACCTCATTGCCTCCCTGACCGTAGCGGTATGTTCATGAATATCCTGTTGCTCCGCAAACCCAGTAGCACGTTGGAACGACAAAGGCAGTGGATGACCATTGACCAAGAATGTGCCTTTAACAGTTCCGAAGGTGATTCTCTGCGCAAGCGTGTTTAATAGAGTCGTTTTTCCAGCACCAGATTCACCCATGAGCGCCGTGAGCTTTCCAGGTCGAACATATCCCGAGACGTTGTTTAGCAAAATCTTTTCTCCAGTTGCGGTAGGGATGGTGTAGGTGACATTCTGCCAAGTAAATACTGTATCATTCTTCGCGATCTGGTCCACAGGCGTTTCGTGCTTTTCTTCACCCAGTGCTGCAGGGATAGGCCTTTTCTCGCCCATCTCCTCGTCTCCGGGAGGCGGAGAACCCTTCTCCAAAGCGCCCTCGATATCCCTCGGTGTCTGTCCCCGTTTGAACACTGTCACCGCGGCACCTCCTTTATTCGGCTTCTGCAGCTCTAGACCAATAGCCGTTAGGACGACAAAAGCAAGCCAAAACGCAATGACAATGCCGACGTTGCGCCATAGGTGATCTCGGGTGTATGTAAATTGCGACTGAATATAATCCTCGCCTCTCACAGTGGTCTGACCGGGCCGGTTACCTTGAATAAGACAAGATTGGTGCGCTGCAGTAACCCCTGGTCCTCCTGCGGGTACAAGGTATGGCGCAACACATGCAATATTCAAGCCGTGGAATTCGTTAGCCATAAGAGCTTCGAATGAGTACTGAACAGGATTGATCCACTTTAGCCAAGAGAGCCAGGGGTGCATGGATCCAGGCGGAATCAAGTATCCGGTATAAACAATTAACGCTTGAATGGCGATTCCAGTTAATTTGGTGGCGGAATTCAGGTTTGCGGAATACGATCCTAACGCGCGGAAGAAGGAGTACATCGACAACGTCAAGAAAAAGGTGACGAGCAAGAATATAAAAAACTGGGATGCGGTCCGCGCCAAATCTGTCGTCGTCAGCACCGACGAAACCCCCGAAGTGAGGTATAGAGGAGAATAGACTTACTGCACATAAAGTAGGTAATAATACCCCATAAGGTCACCTGGATTGCGCAAAGCGGCAGATCTGTCGCTACTTGCGCAAAAGCATAAGCCGACGGTCGATAGAAACTGAAGCTCTTGTGTTTCATCAAACTGTTTGACAGATCAGCAAGTCTATACAGTTCATAAGGGATATGGAAGACACCAACATTGGTCTGGATTCGAAAGCTGCCGTCAACTCCGCCATAGCAAGAAGTGCATTAAACAATAATGTGAAAAACAGGATACCGCCTCGCGGGAAAACACCCAATGCATTTGACGGAAGGTCGTAGAACAAACTGCCCACAATAATACTCTGAAAAGCCACTCCAACCCATCTAGCAGCAAGAGAAAGCTTATCTCCGTACATAACCTTGAACTGACGGGATGTGCAAGCAGCAACCTGGGCTGGAAAACTGATTGTATAATTCTTCTTCGCTTGGGGAGTATCCGAAGCCCGTTGCGCCTGCGCAGCTGGTTGTTCGCTAAGAGATGATTCGAATGTCTCAATGTCCAAGAGATTCTTCCTCGCCATGTCGGAGTTGCGGAAGGCGGTCTCGAACTCTTCAGCAGTACGAGGGATTCGATTTTCCCAGCCTGGTTTGACATGTCGTTCGTTTGGATCTGTTACTGAGGTTAAGAAATCTGCTGTTGTCCATCGAGCACTTGGACATTCGAATCCCAAATCCTCGAAATATTTCTTTGCGTCTTCAGTTGGACCAAAATAAGCACAGCGGCCCCCATCGATCAAGAGCACCTTATCGAATAGGTCGTATAATGACTCTCCCGCCTGGTATAGAGCAACTGAGGTTGAGATTCTAGCCATGTTCGTCAAAGCCCGGAGTGAGCTGACGTATTCTAGGGCGGTAGACGCGTCTAGTCCTTTAGTAGAGTTGTCCCAGCATTGGCAAGAGGCCTTTGTAATCATCGCTTCCGCAATCGAAACCCTCTTCTTCTCACCACCTGAGACTCCGCGAACAATATTACTCCCGAGCTTCGTATCCAAAGTGTGCTCAATCCAGAACAGCTATACTACAATCAGCATCCAATCTTACTCAGCGGCCTTTGTTGCAACTTACTTTCGAAACAACCCTCAAAAACTCCGAAACATAAGATTCCCTTGACTCTCCCTCAACTCTCGACTCCTTCCCTGGCGTCCTCGTCTTCAACGCAAACTCCAACGTCTCCTTCACAGTGAGGGTGGCATAATGCAGATCATCCTCACCGTTATACAACACCTCACCCCTGAATCGCTTCTGCATCACCGTCCAGTCCTCTCCCCCATACCTTACGTCTCCTGTAATCTCTTCAAACCCCGCTCTCTGATTCCCAAGCACCTTCAAAAAGGTACTGCAACCAGCACCAGGACGACCTAACACCAACAAGAGTTCACTCGGCCTGATACATCCCGTGAATCCATTTAATATCGTCCTTACCGGTGCCTTCTGGAAGCTTCTCCCACTAAGTAAATTCCTGATCCCCCAGTAAGGTCCAAGGAAGATATCTGTATTCGTAGGTTGCAACGAGGCTCCAAGTCCGAGTCCCTTTACTGTCAAATCCTTAAACACAACACCTTTATGCTTTGTCTTCTCTTCGGACCCAGCTTGCCGGCTCTCTCCAAAGATCCTAGATAGGAGGTTTTCGATCTCGCCATGGTCCGCAGGTTCGTCTCGGCTGGGGCGGGTGGTTATGCGGCTGGAGAGGGCGCGGAAGAGTTCCTCTTCGGTCGGAGTGCGGGAGAGTTCGTTGTCGGTGCGGATACGGTGGATGGAGTCTGCATGGTGCGTCTTGATGGGTTCCAGAGCGACTTCGAAGGAGTGGGCGATGGAGTGAGAGTCGGTGACGCTATTAGGGTTAGGTATCGTCGTGCCCGAGGAAGTCGCAGCTGAGTTGAAGGCGACAGGTGCTCGTCCCGCCATTTTTGGGGAGGGGTCACGCGCTGTGAGACTGGGAGGTGGTATCTACCGGTTGGGTATCACAATTGCAAGCAGTGTAAGGTTCGTGGGGAGAGCCGAGAAATGGAAGGGAACAGAAGGATGTTAAAAGAAGCTCTGAAGCTTCTTGGTACTATACCACTGTCATCTCGGATCGGATGTCCCACTGTCAATCTCATCCGGAGAGTGTACTATCCGATGGTGAATACGAAGTCTCAACGTCACCACTATTTTTCCGATCACCGACATCTAGTCCAAACCGAACAGTATCGCGCGCTACAACGGAACCTGCAGTCGCAATAAATTAGGTCCGGTTGCGCCGGGCATACTTAGGTACAACGGCGACTCGGCGTCTGCCATCGCCGTGCTGTCACACAAAATCAGGTTAGTTCATGCAGTCAGACTCGTCTCAGTGAAACCGCATGACGTAGCAACGCCAGGTGGGTTCAACATACTTATGCCGAAAAGCTAATGCTATCTAGGTAGCTCTTAATGCCTTTGTTTACACCCATAAACAAACACAGCAAGATTGCTGTTCCCACAGGTGATGGAGAAATTGGCCCAGCAACAAGGCCAAGGAGACAATTAGCCGCGCTGAAGTGAAACAAGCTGCACGGGTGAGATTCAAAGCACGAACCCAACCAATATTCTGACAGCCCAAGATCTATGAAACCACTGCGCGGGCTGCGGGCCGCGATCATCCCGCTTACGGGCCTAGCCGAGGTACACATTAATCACAGCACTCTACACGCTACTCAACTACAAGTACCATTTTGCAATCACGGCACGGTTGCTCCGGCAAACTTTTTTTGAAGTGACATGGTCGTTCTGGTACGACTCTTATTTTGAAGAAATGTTGTGGGCGGGCATGTGGGCGTAAGGCGCTGTGAGGGTTTGGGCGAATTAGGCACCGATGGTAAGCACTGTGACTCGGAGATGTGCGCATTTAAGTCCTTCTCTACCGTCAAAACTCCGTGAAGATATATGACGGTGGCTTTGAACTCTCGCTGTGGAATGGTGAATGAACACTGGCTCTTTTTGCGACTTTACTCTGCAGGAAACAGAATATCTGGTGCATTGCATTATGCAAGCGTAATCGAATTACCAACCTCCAGGGCCTTATCCCAAGCACAAGGGCAAAGGTGCCAAATACACACCGGATACAAAACCATCAAAATACCCGAACCAATAACAATCCTTATAAGAAATACGCCGCAATTATCCAAAAGAAAACCAAAAATCCTCTAAGGCGCCCTCACTCTGTGATGCAGCAAGATCTAAACCTACCATCTTCTGGCGTAAATGCTTGTCTGCTCCCTCGCCTTTCTAGCTTCTATCTCTGCCTCCTCTTGCGGCGACACGTATCTCCTCTCCCTCGTATCCACCGGTTCGACCCTTGCCGGACGTCTCTCCTTCAAAATTCTGGTCTTTACGTTTAAAGAGTCTGCCGCACCTCCAGCACCATGCTCGGCATCTCTCTTGAATAAGAATAAGATATCGTTCATGCTCATCTTGGCAGCCTTTGCCTTATTTGACATATCTCCGTCTCCAATGGCCGCTTTCGCTAATTCACGTTTACGTTCTTGCAGTTGTAGTATTCGCTCTTCAACGGAACCCGCAATGGTGAGCTTGTAGACAATGACATCTTTCTCCTGGCCGATACGATGGACTCGATCGATTGCTTGTTCTTCGACGAACTATTGAAAATCAGCACAAACTCTGAATCATAAGAAAAGAGGAATTCCTACCGGATTCCAAAATGGCTCGAGAATGACAACCCTACTTGCACAGGTCAAGTTTAATCCGAGAGCACCGCACTTCAGAGAACACAACAGCACCCCGCACCAATTTTCCCTCCCTTTACGGGGAGTAAACTCCCCCTCGCCTCGGAGGCGGCGAAGAGATGCCTCACGGTCATCGTTCTTCATGCTCCCGTCGTACCGTGTAAACGCAATTCCATTTTGGCGCAAGAACGGTTCAATCAGATCCAGCATCGAGGTAAACTGGCTAAAAACAATGATTTTGTTCTTCTCCTTCATCTCTTTCTGAATGATACCGAGAAGACTTGAGATCTTCGTTGAAGGGAGAAGTTGAGAGTAAGGATCATCCTCGTCCTCATATTCCGATTTGTCGTCCTCCTCAGCTCCGGAGGATTCTTCTGCCTGGCTGTCGACAAGCCTATCGTCTTTATCAGCAACAGATGGATCATCATCGTCTTCTTCCGTATCGGATCCCTCTTCTGCCTGACTTCCTTTGTCATCTTCTTCGTCGTCGCTATCGAAAACGGTAGGTCGCCGCCGCTTCTGAACTTTCTTCTCCTTTAGGATTTTGATATTCTGTTTTATTTCGCGTCCTAAATTCTTCGTGATACCTTCCAGGTTCTCATTGCAGGCCGTACAACGGACCTCGCCATCCTCAATCTCTTGCACTGTCAAGTCTGTGACGCAGACTTCACACTTACGCTGATCAACACTGAGACCACCCATGAGACCAGCTAGCTCATCGTCTTCAGCCGCATCATCAATAGCCTTCGGTGATTTCTTTTTTCTGGGTGTTGCAAGCCCCAAACCAGAGTCTTTGTCCTTATGAATTTTGCCAGCAAGAAGATGTGGATGGTTGCATGCTTGTCGGAGTCGCAATAGCAGAACAAGTGCGCTAGTCATGCTGACACCACCAGATTTGCTTCCAGTCTCTCCGAATCCGGACATCATTTTCTCCAAACTCTCCTCGGTTCTCTCCTCGAGTTTTTCGTAGAACGCCTTCTCTTGGGCGTTGAACTCGCCGACCAGCTTTTCCATGCTTCGTTCCGGCAGCTTAATTTGGTGCCCGCTTTTTCCTTCTGCATCCTTCTTCAAAACGTCTTTGGTTCTCCGAAGCATAATAGCAGTTAGTATCACTCGTAGTCTGTCAATTGCGATTTTCCCCCTATTTTGTTGCATAGGTCGCGTGATTTGCTCCTTCCATACTGCAAGGTCGTTCATAGGTTCTATCCTGAGAAACTTCAAAAGACTATAAAGCTCATCCAAATTATTTTGCAAAGGGGTTCCGGTAAGGCACCATCGATGACGGGCCTTGAGGGCACATGCTGCCAGAGAAACCTTCGCCAGTCGATTCTTGATAGTGTGTGCCTCATCACAGATGATCCTCCACCATCGAATCCCAAAACACCCTACCGCGTCAACACGGCCATCGCTTCCTTCAGCAAAGGAGGATTGACCATGTTCGGAACGTATGATATCATAGGTTGTGATGACTACATCATACTTGCGGAGCGCCTCAGGCGACTTTGCTCGATTGCTTCCGTGATGTACTAAGACACGAAGCTTGTGAGTCGATTCAGTACGCCTATCGATCTCCGCTTCCCATTGTTTGATAAGAGCCAGGGGTGCAATAACTAGCGTCCCTCTTCCGACATCTTTAGGAATCTTGAGAGCGGCCGTCTTGGAGTTCGGCGACATATCCGAGAAAGTAGCGTTCTTGGCAACCGGGTATCTTGGATGGGGGCGAGTAAGGATTAAAGCAATAGACTGGATGGTTTTACCCAATCCCATCTATGAGGATCATTAGCATTGCTGCTGATATACTCAAAAGCGGGGAGTTGTGTACATCGTCGGCTAGAATACCACTCCTCCCTTTCTTTTCCTCCCGCGATTGCAAGAACGCCAGGCCTCTGACCTGATGAGGGAGAAGGGTGACATTCAATCCCTCGACCCGATTCATTTCATCGTCATCGTCGTCTTCTTCCTCGTTCTCTTCCTCCTGTTCAATTGGCACTTCTTTCACAGTATCGTTAGTTAGGGTCTCCCCATCTTGCTTCTCGCTCAGTCCAGCACCGGCCATCATCTCGGCAAGTTCAGCATCTTCCTTGGTGGGCTGCTTCTTCTTTTTCTTCTTGCTTTTTTTAGAGGCCGGCGCATCGTTTATACCCTCCAACAGCGCCTTGAGGCTCTCTGTGGTCTTTGCAGGGTCGAGATATTCTCCTGCATAGTGTGTCATGCCCGGCATCGCCCCACCAGGCGGTAAAGAATACACTGGGGGGTTCCTGTTGATCGCCGCATTACCAGTGAAATCGTATGGATTCTTTTGAGTTCCAGCGTTGACTGAAGTAAATGCTCCGCGTACGGGGGAGGTAAAAGTGGGATAATCGATGGGTGGCTTTATGACCATGTCATCTCTCGTTAGATCGACAGTAGGTTTCGTACGCCACTCCTCTCTTGGGGCAGAGGCTCGAATTGGTTGCATGAACTGCGCGGCTCGGGCTTGGACCTCAGAAATATGAGATTGATTTGAAGCTAAAAAATCTTATGAACTGTGCCCTGAATATTAGATTTGCAGAGCACTTACTACCACTCTGTTGTTCTATGCCTTGATTGCCAGAAGTAGGCCAAGGTAATGGTCTTGAGGGTAGAGCAGACTTCATTGGAGTTGCTGAACCAAACTTAGGCTGCTCAGGTGTACTGCTTGTGCCTGTGCTTGTTGGATAGTTCGGTTGTACTGTTGAATGGAGATTATTCCTTGGGGCATAAGGACCTCCTACGGACGATGACGCGGGGCGATGCGATGGCGGTCTGTCATTCTCGGAACTCATGCTGGGTGGTCGGTATACAAAGTAAACAAAGAAAGAACCGGTAGAACTTGAGGAATGAGAGGCGGTGCTGGGAGCTGAAGAGGTTGAGGATGAGGAGGAGTAGGAGGAACAAGAGGAGAAAAGGTGTTGTCACGAAAGCTGCAACGTGCATGCTTGGTATTTACTTAGCTCGGGATGCGGCGCTTTTACAGCGCTTAGTGGTTGCCTCCGCAACGGGATGCCGTTGCCGAAGGTCACGTTAAACCTATCATCACGTGACTTACAAGTTTTATGCCGCGGAGATTGCCGTTGGCTGTGTTTCTTCTCTTCTGGCCAATGGAATGCACAACGTGAAACGAATCTCAACCGTGAGCCCACCACGAACACTCAACCACAACACTGCTCATCTGCCCTTCGGCGCCCAGGTTGCTCGATCAGCCCTCAATTCGCAGCAATCAGACTGGATTACCCATCAACACCCTTCTGCTCTTCACTTACACATCAAGCATCCGACGACGACGTCAAATAAGTTTCGCTTCACCGCCGACAACCCCTCCGAGAAACCAACTATACCGACATTGCTATATATCCAGTACTTACGACCAGCCCACTTAGTTACAGCATCAGTACCCAGACCCGGATCTTCTAGAACGTTTAAACTACCTTTCACAATTTCAACCGCCGCCGCCACCGTCTGGAATACCTCACACCATTTGCATCTAGTGGCCAGTACTTGCGCGCGCCGACATCGGATTGAAACTATAGTTTCAGTCCATCTGATTCTTCTATCGCTCTGTCATCCCGCAAAGTAGGGTGATTTAGAGCGATTGAGAATCTTTCTTCACATCGTGTTATGAGCAGCTATTTGTGGCGATACTACCTCGAAAATGACGTCGAACGTTTTCAGCGTCTGCTCCAGGGCTCACAGTCCAATCCACATATCTCTGCTCACCGCGGTTCTGCACATAAACCTGGGCTGACAACGCCTACTGGCTCTTTTAAATCGCCATCCGCTGGCCTCGCTAGGAAGCATCGACCGGGATCCCCGCCGGCAAATGTTATTCTAACGAGCAAGATGTTGAAGGAACTTGATCCTATGGGGAGAACGGTCCTACACCTGGCTTGCACTGAGCCGGGCCGATTACCATTCGTTACTGCGCTGCTTTCTCATCCGCTCACTGATCCGAGTGTTGCCGACATAGAGTCGGGATGGACCGCACTGCATCGGGCTCTTTACCACGGGAATATCTCTGCAGCACGGGTGATTATGTCTTTGTGCCCTGCAAGTTGGAACCTCTTGAAATTGAAGGATCATGCGGGCGATTCCCCGTGGGAAGGTAATTTAATTGCACCCCAAAGGTTTAGTTCATTTCACCTACTGACTCCTTGAAGTTTTTGAGGCAACTGTTCACAAAATAGAGAACACTTTTGATCACAGCCACAGCTCCGATGTTGGGGAATATTCCGACAGTGAGCAAGAAGTGGACAACTCAGCAGTTGCCGAGGAGGGAGATGAACGGAGGGGAGACGAAGTTTTTGCTTGGGGCTCCAATAAGAACCTAAACCTAGGCTTCATTGGCGGCGACGACCGCTCTTATCCAGAACGAGTTCCGCTGCAGCGGCCACGTCCTTTGTTGTTGGAACAAGCGAAACGACGATACTCTAATTTGCCAGAAAACCATGGGAAGTCCGTTGAGGAACTTCTAGACGCGTTTATACTCTTTAATCCCATGCAAATCTCAGATATTCATCTTTCCAAATTTCACACTGCTATTGTGACTACCGACCCGCATTCCAATCTTTTCCTCTGTGGCTTCGGGCGTGGGGGCCGGCTTGGTTTCGGTGACGAACAGAACGTCCAGTTCACCTTCCGTCCGCTTTTATCATCACTACTTCCAAAGAAAAGGGTCCAAAAGGTCGCTCTGGGTCAGGATCATACAGTTGTGGTCCTTGACGGCGGAGAAGTGTGGACGTGGGGAAGCAACCAAGCTGGGCAATTGGGCTACGCTCTCCCACAAAAGACATCGAAGGAAGAGTCGAATCAATCTACGCCTCGTCAGGTCTTTGGCCTGATCAAGAGAGAGCCAATCATTGGCTGCGCGGCAAGTAGAATCCACACTGCTGTGTTTACCGAAGATGCCCTGTTCACCTTTGGAAAAAATGACGGCCAGTTGGGTATATTGGATTCCTCAGATGCCACAACACTGGAGATACAATCAACCCCACGCAAGGTATCAGCTAACTTCTTGAATGGGACTAAGATCAAGGAGGTTGTTGCTATCGACAAGGCCACTGTGATTCTTTTAGAAAGTCATGAGGTTTGGATCTTGGCTAGTCATGCATATTCGAGGCTTTCCTTTCCCTCGGAGCGATTCGTCGGCTTGCCAGCAGGTGCAAAAAACATCACACGGTATGACGCAGGCTCCAATGTCATAACAAAGATTACGGGTGGCGGTGACACACTTTGTGCACTTTCAGAGGTGGGTAATGTGTTTGCAGTCGATGTTGAGGCCACGTTGAAGGAGCGGGCAGCACGAGGATCTGGAAAAATTGCCTGGACACCACAACGAGCTTGGAGCCTACGGAAGAGACATATGGCTGTACGTGACGTAGATGTTGGCGCTGATGGGAACATCATTATCTGCACCCAGTCGGGAAGTGTTTGGAGGCGAATGAAACGAGTCAAAATCAAGGAAGGCGGTGGAGATGGTGGAAGATACAAATTTGACCGCGTGCCGGGATTGTCACGGATTACCACAGTCAGGAGCAATACAACTGGAGCGTTTGCGGCTATCAGAATGGACTCCGATTTTATGCAAAAAGGATTGACGGTAGAACCGCAGGGACTTTGGGAGGACATCAGCCAAATGCTATCGTTCAACGAATTGTTTGATGACGAGGATGTGGAAGACCTAGGTTTAGTCGACAACAACGATGATGAATGGGGATATGGCCCAAAGCCGAGACCTAAACAGTATGGTGGGGCCGTGAAATGGTTTATGCAAGGTACGGTTGAGGAAGATTTAAAGACTCATCTCTCGGACCTCGGACTCCACAAAGAGTTGAGAGGTTGGGACATATCCGTTTCTACCAGTAAATACGAATCGATTGATTTGCCGGTCCACAGCTTCATCTTATCGCGATCTCGAGCCTTGCGGAAACTAATAACCCAAGGGTCTGGCAACATTGCCGGCATTTGCGAAATCTTACCCACAGAATGCGGGTTGAGAATCGTATTCCACGACATCGAGCTTCTGACAATGCTCAACCTTGTATTCTACCTTTATATCGACACAGTTGTTGATCTCTGGCACCAGCGGAATATCAGTAAAGAACAAACAAATTTCTTTAAATCTTTACGAAGTGAGATGGCAAGAGTTACCACTGCATTGGAGTTGAAACATCTCGCGGAGGCTGTAGGTCGAATGCACTATCCCCCACGGTGTATGGACAAAGACTTTCAACTTGCCTCTATGGATCCTGATTTCTTCCATACTGCGGACATGATCATTGATGTTGCTGATGGCGAGTCAATCGCGGTGCACTCAGCCCTTATGCGAGTGCGATGTCCCTTCTTCGAAGCCTTGTACGGCGGAGGTACTGGTGGTCGGTGGCTTCTAGGGCGACAAAGGGATGCTGACCCCGATATCCACGTTGACATGAAACATGTCCAAAGGGAGATCATGAAGATGGTTGTGTCATGGCTATATTACGACTGGGACGCTGAAGGCTTTGATGGTATCCGAGTAGGTGTGAAAGATGGGGACGTCGACCAGTATCTTGATTTTGTCCTGGATGTTATGAGTACTGCCAATGAGCTCATGCTTGAGAGACTGAGCCAAGTTTGCCAGCAGGTTGTTGGCCGGTATGTCAACATTCGAAATGCGGCTGGACTTCTAACTGCAGTTGCTCCATGCTCGGAGAGAGACTTTAAGGAAAAATGTCTTCAGTATATCTGTTCGAATCTCGAAGTCATGCTAGAACACCAGTAAGAAACTCCAAGTTTGTGTGCCGTTGGATCATGTTGACAGAAAATAGTCTTCTAGATGAACTCGATAGTGATCTCATGGCCGAACTGGATGAAACTGTGAGATCAAACCAAAAACGATTGTTCCCACATTCCCGTTCGAGCAAGCAAGAAGAGTGGCTGTTGGAGAAGTACCCTAGCCTAAAGCTAGACTCCGAGAAGGAAAAGGCCTCCTTGATTGCCCATTATATCGCAATATCAGACGTGCCATCACTCTCGACGTCTTCGAGGAATTATTCCGGATTCGCCCAAACCTCCTCTTTACCTTCATCTTCGCCCACGAGAAAGGCTAGACGAAAAAGTTCGAAGACAGCAATTCAAGGTTCGCCTCTAGTCAAGCCAATCCATGGCCATGAGGATATATTTTCCATGGACAACGATGAAATGTTACCCTCGTCTTCGCCAACAAGATTCTCCCTCAGCCTCAGCGGCATCGATGTAACTACATCTGTAACGAAGGATATCAAGGGGAAAGCTCCGGTCAATGTATGGGGAGAACCGCACTTGTCGCCTCGATACGCCTCTCCTAAGCAGGATCCATTTGAACCTTCGACACCGCCCCACAAATTACACGCTCCATGGACCACTCCTTCGTCATCTGTTAAGTTAGACATGAAAGAAATCATGGCACAGGCATCGGCAGCCGCATCTGGAAAGTCAGCACTGACAGCCCAACTCTCTGCATCACCGACAACACTGCCGAAACAGTCAACACCGAAGCAAGATAGCGCTTTTAAACTCAGTCAGAAGGAACGGAAACGCCAGCAGCAACAGCAGCAGCAGCAGCAGCAGCCGTCTCTCAGCGTTCCATCAACTCCAGACAAGAAGGTGGCATGGAACATAAACGGCACCCCACAAACCACACGAGTTTCTCTGAAGGAGGTGCTTGCTTCTCCCTCTACACCAACGGAGAAGACGCCTCAGAAGAAACCACAGACACCAGCCACGTCTCCGGCCGCTATTCCGTCAACCCCTACCCAGCAGCGCAGGACAGTATTGGCAACCCACACCTCCTCACCTACTCCTACAGCCTCATCGCCAATATCAAGGCCTCCACCACCTCCACCTCCTCTAATGCCTCGGCCGACGCACTTCCTCCCTCTCAGCCTGCAAGATATCATTGACCAAGAGGAGGCCCAAAAGGAACTGATAAAGGAGTACTCGTCGAAGCGGAGTCTACAGGAGATCCAGGAGGAACAAGAATTTCTGCGGTGGTGGGAGAACGAGAGTAAACGGGTGCAGGAAGCCGAGATTGCGCAGGAGCAGAAGAAGAAAGGAGGTCAGCGTGGTGGAAGAAGCGGGGACGGAAGGAGCGGTGGTGGAGGGAGAGGGAGAGGAAGGAGCAAAGGTAGGGGCGGAAGAGGTGAAACTAGTGGAAGTGCAGGAAGGGGCAAGGGTGGTGGAGGCACGGTAGCTGCGGTGTAAATAGTGTTTTGATACTGCAACTTTTGTATATAGGTGGCACACTTTTCTTTAGATGCGTTACTATGTATGCTTTGAACTTATCATGTTGTAATAGTTGGCTAGGGTGTGGAATACCGAAAGATAGCCGTAGAGGAATTGAGGATTCGTGCGCCATACATCACTCGCCAAATCTTTTAGTATTGGGACAAGTAAAGTTTCAATATAAATCACCAACTACATCAGTTTCGATTCCTCCTCACTAGCATAGTTGGCACATTGGGCACACTCAGTTACGCACCAATTCAACAAATAGTCCTCCTGGCACCGCTGGTGTTCACACCGAACGCTTGGACACGCCACTTCATCCCACTCCTCGACTTCGAGACCCCAGACCCGCCGTAGCGACAGCACCCCCAGTGCTCCCAGTGCTCAGGAGCGTGCTCGGGCTCTGTGGGTATGGTGGGTTTGTTAGAGCCGGGGCAGAAGTTGGTGGTGCTCCTTTGTTTGTGAGGATGGTTTGTTTGTTCTGGGGACATGAGGTAGGTGGAAGAAGGTAGTTATATATGCATTAAGTAGCGATGTGGCGGGCGTTCCATGTTGAAGCTACTGTATCCATGATGACTTTTCGATGATATGGTAGAAGTGCTGAAACTGACGGTTACAGTTGGCTAGCTTTCAATTGTGTGCCATTCTCCCACACCCCATTTCGCCGCAACAGCCGGCTAGAATGGGGATTACCTATAGACTATAGATTCTTGCGTGTACCACCATCATCCATCATTCATCCAATTTTCTAGTAAAAACGTTTGCTCTATATACTATCACAACTACTCTACTGAATATCACATCAACTCTTCTTCGACAACAACGGACACACCCGGCACCGCTTGTGCTCACACTTCTTGTCTGGACACGTCGTTCCATTACTCCATCCTTCGAAATTCCAGACTTCGCCGCAACGGCATCATTCCCAGTAGCGCGGTGCGTCCTCGCCTGGTTTAATCGGTTTTGGGGGGTTTAGGGGTTTATTGGAACCTGAGCCGGAGGTGGTAGTGGTGCTTATTGTGGGTTTGTTGGATGGTTGAATTGTTTGTTTATGAGGAAATGAGGCTGGTGCAAAGGGGTAGTTATATACATAGAGCTGTCTGACGAGCTGGTATTCATGATGACGGTGATCATTCTGTTAAGACTTCGCCAAACAAACTGGTCTGTACACATTTTGGAATACCATTCGTACTATATGTGATGCTCTTAGAACTACCTACTGCAATTCCATATTAAGGTAATATGCGTATCACAACCACTCACTCGTCAACACATCTCATCGCCGGCTAATCCCGCGATGATGGATGGGGATCGGGATGCACGATATTAGCGATACGAGACCCTGTACCCGAAAATCTGACCTGCAGAACTACCCGTCGGAAGCAAGGCGCTTTGTACAACATTACACTTCAACCCCGCGGGCTTCAAATACCCCTCCTCCCTTCTTCAGAATATCTCCTGCATCTCATCGAGACCCAGAATGCCTCGCCACGAACTCACTTACCCCAAGACCGCCGTCAACAAGGTCAACCGCTATGCGTCTATTGGTTCCTCCTCTAATCTTCCTTCCTCCGTAACCGCTAACACTCTTGCTGCAGCTAAATACGACACCAAAACAATTCACACCATTGTCAATTCCGTGCCCATTCTGCACGTATCATTCCTATCTTCCGCCGACCCTCCGCTGCCCGTAATCTTACCATACATCGGCCGTCTGCCCCCCCCCCCCGGGTCCTTG
>Ga0307512_10000526_pt1 | contig 56247 bp, 43 predicted proteins | sample 14_EM_MG_FD_200267 | JGI IMG/M metagenome (GOLD analysis project Ga0307512, IMG submission 200267) | Populus trichocarpa ectomycorrhiza microbial communities from riparian zone in the Pacific Northwest, United States - 14_EM | ecosystem: Host-associated > Plants > Roots > Unclassified | place...
CGGTGTGTACTTGGGAGCGTATTGAGAGCTTACTTGGGAGCGTACAGTCAATCAGGCTGGGAGTGTGCCATCGAGTGCAATTGGGAGCGTCCTTGAGAGCATGCTCGGGAGTGTACTTGATAACGTACTCGGAGGTGTACTTCGGAGCGTACTCGTTGTGTACTTGGGAGCGTTTGAGAGCTTACTTGGGAGCGTATAGTCAAGCAGGCTGGGAGTGTGCCATCGAGTGCAATTGGGAGCGTCCTTGAGAGCATGCCCGGGAGTGAACTTGAGAACATACTCGGAGGTGTACTTGGGAGCGTAAGTCAAGCAGGCTGGGAGTGTACAATCGAGTGCAATCAGGAGTGTACTTCAGACCATACTTGGGAGCGTGCAATGAAGTGCATATGGCAGTTTGGTTACAAGTTTGTAAACGCAGCATGATGTATAGTATCAAGCAAACATAATCGCCTGTGTATCATAGTAATCTAGTCAATGCGCAGGTCCATAGGACCTCATAGTGCCACGCGTCAAATATGCTATGGATTACCGTCCCAAAAACAGCTTCTCTATGAGTTACGCGTCGCGTAAGGTCATTTTTCCCGGTGCCCGGTTATCGCTACTATCTAAAAATCTCATGATCTTTCTTACGATCTCTTTCACGATCTCCAAAAGAGCCTCAAGAACCCTAAACCTTGTCACCGTAGCAACAGCCGCATAAACAGCACTAAAACTCAACACCATCTACACGATCTCACGATCTCATGATGTCTTTCTCGATAACTTCCTCCGAACCTGCCTTCAACAAAACCAAGTGGGGTGACATCCCTAAGCTCACTCACACCAACTACGATGAATGGAAAGACGACATGATACTAATCCTAACAGCCATGAAAGCATATGCAATTGTCACCGGAGATGATCCTGAGCCACAGTCCCACGATTTCGACCACGATGACAACTATGATGATTGGAAGGCTAAGGAAGCCGAGGCTGGATATATAATCAGACTGTCTTATTCCCCCAAAGTACAGCGCATTGTCAAAGGTATAAGAAATCCTCACGAGATATGGAACATACTAGAAACCAGCCTGGACACTGCTGGATCCTCTATTGGCAGACAGGACATTCTTCGCCAGTTCCGTGCTTGCCGATCTAAGGAGGACGAACCACTTAAAGCATACTTCACCAAGCTTAGTAACTACTGCATACAACTGGACCATACAGACGATGCAATCACCAATAATGGTGGAGCAGTCTTGAGGCAGTCTCGGAAGCAAGGCCTCATCTCCATGTCAACTCTTGAGGCAGAATTCATTGCCTGTTCGGAGGCCTCCAGAGATGCGAAATGGTTACTCCAATTACAGAAAGATATTCACGGTGAAGACTTACCACCGCTGCCAATCAACTGCGACAATAAGGGAGCTCTTGCTCTCATCACCACGAGAATCTTAAAGGCTCGCACTAAGCACATGAATGTGTGTTATCACAATAGTCAAGATCTGCACAAACGCCGAATAGTCAGCTACTCCTACGTACACACGGACAAAAATGTAGCAGATGTATTCACAAAGGCACTTACTAAGGAGAAGCATATGAAGATTACGAATGCAATGGGTTTATGGTTATGGAGGTCAATCGGAGGTCAATTTAAGGTTGTTTCACTTTTCTTTTGGGAATACAGATGTCTTTGTTTATATGGACTCAGGCTACAGTAGTACTCTTTCCCTGTTCACTTCTCAAGCAGGGTTTTAAGGAGGCTACTATGGGAATCACAAGTTGTGGATCATCTTTGTTTGATTGTTTCTTGCTCCATGGAGCGTAGCAAGTGGGGGAGTGTTGCATGTAAGTCTCAGCATCGTCTGAAGTCTTGTATGAGAATGAAGACTTTTATGAAGATGGTGACTGTATGAGGATATGCATCAGGACCAGGGTGATGCGTCTCATGTCAGGTAGTGCATACGCGTACGCATATGGTAGATTGTACATATACGGTCTTTGGCCCTCGAGATAGAGCAATCAATATACTTTCAACAAAGAGCCTCATAGAAAATGTGAGTGATGGTGCATGATTATTGGAAGTTGACACTGAAAATAGGCTTGGTTTAACTCGGTATATTTCTGACAACTGGCTTTAGTCGCTGCGATTTCTATGCAAAACACTTTAACATTGACGACGGCGAATTTGGTCGTGGGACAGAAAATGAGAAGGAAATCAATTTGACCCCCAACAGATGTGATTTGCATGGGGAAACTACGTCACAAGCAAGGAGGAGTCATAGAGAGAATGAGGCGGTTGCCTAGATATGAGGCGGTTGCCTAGAAATGAGGTGGTGGAAGAATAATGGGTACGGACCAGTTACGAGCAAAGGAATAGAATGCATGGTACGCGGGAGATATTGGCTTGGAAGGAAAAAATGTGTTGTCTAGGCAGGGTTAAGGTCCCATCTCCCACATGCTTATCGGCGGATGCATCGATCACACTCGCACGTTAGGCTTTCCTCGTGCATAAGGAACAGACAGAAACTAAACTCCTCACTCTTGATAACTGGGATCCAGATGGTGAATATCAATAGTTTAGTTCGACAGAGTGCCAACTACGATTTGTTGGAGAAGGGTAGGTGGTTAGATAAGATGTGATAACGTAAATTAGATTAGATTAGATACTATGGCTCACGATTTAGACTACATCCGTCGCCGGTCATACATCAAGAAGTCCAGTTTTCCGACAAGTTGTTTACAATGCTGCAGTCATCACCGTGTGGAGTACAGTCCTGCAAGCGAGTCTGACACGACGGGATGATAAGGACAAAGATGAGTAAATTGCACTTTGGGCTCGAAGCAATGCATGTAGACTGTTGAGTACAATTCCGTGTGACTAGGATCTAGCTCCCCGATTCGTGGAATTAAGTTGGTGAGGGTTGTATTCTCCAACTTTACACAAACACTTCACAAAGAAGCTACAAGTCCCGAATTCTGCGGTATGTGAAGTTAAGCTCTCCCTTGCCTGCCAGGGTATATTCGTATCAGCTAGGTGCGTAAGCACCCTAACACTGTGGAACACTGCCCATGAATTACCTATCATCTTCAACCTCGTTTCAAATCCTCAAGTTGTTACAGATCAACTTCGCGAACTTAGTTGTACTATTCGCGTACAGGCACCGGCGTTTCTGGAGAGGAACACGTGTCTCGCGGCGTGCATGATGCACATGTACCTACTCAATTATCTCAAAGAGTGCCTGGAGATCGCTGCGGCAGTTGCTGTTGTCGGTCTCCCGGTTTGCGAAAGCTGATTTTCTCCTGGTTGAAGCGCAAGAAGGTTCACTCCCGCCGTAGCTCGTTGGTCAGTCAGTCGATCTAGCCGGATTCGCAACCGGAGGTCTTTCGCAATTACGAGGTCTATTTTATCATGCATCGATCACACAGTGTTGCATGGAAAACTAGAGCTTTTAGTTTGCTTCCCCTGTCGCAAGGCTACCGGCAATCCATAATTAGAATCCATTCAGTTTCAGTCTAGATACCGATGGCACCCATTGTTTGGCCTAGCATATTTACTGGCCGGTTGAAAATAGTTGCTGCGATTTACAGACTGCTATGACGTACCGTTGAACTAAATGTACTTGTTCGGATGTACGTGCATTGATCTATCGCATTTTCTGCAATAGAAGGCAATTGCGGAATTCGCTGAAGGCATAACCTCTTGTGCATCTTTCAAACCATTTGGTAGGCGCCTGGGAGTGCAATTTTGCAACACAACTGGACGTCAAGCTTCACAACACACGTGAGTACCGAATATCTTTGACCTTCCTTTGGATGAAGGCCATTCACCGCGACATTCATTGACTATTCTTAAGGAAAATTCTACAGAAAGATCGATATCTCCATCAGCTTTATTTCGTAACGGAATTAAAATCTTCCAGAACTCAATCCTCTACTCGAAAGCACACACCGGTTACCTACGGGTATATTTTCTGTATACGAGCTTTCTACTAGTGATAACCAAAATGAGACCTGTGCAATCCGGAATTTAAACTAACAACCCGAAGCACAGATTACTTCGGTCAGTACAGAGTTCGGCCACAACCAGTACCCCAGCTGCCAAACCTCCTCGTAGACCTCGAGATGGCGGCACGTAAGTTCTCAAACCTCTGGTGGATCTTTGTTGGTATACTAACCCTACTTAAATTTGCAGTCAATCCACCGGATAAGGAGCTGATGAGCTTTCTTATCAATCACATATTCCTACCTCCCCAGTTACCTACAGTTAATGAAGGTGATACTTCTCAAAGGGAACAGAGTATGCTCCGCCTCCTAGCTACGGCCGCGAAAAACTATCAATCTTGTGCGGAGGAGCAACATGTGAAGGAGAAGCTCGGCGTCGTCCACCAATTGCTGTCGTCACTTGCCGAGATCAGATGCAGGGGTAGGGGTGGTATTTCTGCGGATGTGCTGAAGGAAAAAATCGTCGGGATGGCACGAGGTGGTGAGTACGAGATATAGAAATGAGCCCGTCTCTGTTATTATTGCGGCGACTGACAGTACCAGAGGTCATTATTTTGCACATTGCTGCGCAGAATGCGGGGATGGTATTGCGACATACCGGAGCGGAGATAATATTCGAATCTTTTGAAGTTTCACCAGCGGCTACAGAGGTGATGGCAGCCACTGGACGACTTGTTTGCTCATATCCCGGACCCATCATAGCTGTCGGAGTCAACATTGTCCAAAGCATACCCTTCGCACAGTACTTAGCTTCAATGTTAGAGCAACTTGACAGCGAGGTACTAGAACAAATGATACCCGCGCCGAGTGCCCAGCCCAGAGATACAGCCAGTCCCATGCTGATCACCGGTATGCTCACTGGAATCTTACGCGGCCTCGGGCGCCCCATCAACTCAGCAGATCTTCGGATTCAGAAACATATCCGCGATGATGTGTTATCGGTTACTAACTCGCCATACCCTCTCAATTGGCGGCGATCTCCTCTCTGGCTGGTCCTGAGGGTCGCATTGCAGACGACTCTGCGGGATAGGAGCAATCACAGCTTGTACAAATCCTTCATGTCATATTTTATGGCAACCATCCTGGAACAGGCATTACGAATCAGGTGGAATAACGACACCTTGTTTGTGATGAATGCCAAACTAAGTCGCCGTTTGTTGAAAGCTGAAAGTGTACCCGAATTTGTCCAGCATCGGGTGAGCCAAGCGGTGAGCGAAGTCAGCAAATTTTTGCGAGGTTCATGGCACGAAATACAAGCAAACGATCCGCCTATTATTCGTTGGGTCCCTGACGGACTCTCATTTCAGGAGGACACTAAGCTATCTCTTACCAGTAGCAAAGGTTACATCGAGGCCCTCTTAAACCCCAAACCTAAGCAAACAAAGCACTCTAAATTCATACCGCCTGAGTCTAGTCGTATTCAAAACCCCACCGATGGCTTGCCACCCGTCTCGCAAGACAGTAAGCCAATACTTGAGCTTTGTCTACCGCTATTCGATACCGAGAAATGGGTAGAGAACGAGCTTGATGGTTGGCTTGCAGATAAAATTGATCGTGAAGAAGTCTTCGAGGACCTTGGGAAGGTAATTGAGCAATACACGGACAACGCGAGGAGTACATACGATGAACACACAGAGAGCTTTTCGATAATGCTTTTAACAACGATGGAACTCTGGGTGGCTCTAGACAAGGCTGCAGTTAGACACTGTGCGTTGATGAAAAAATACTCGCCTGAAATCTCGGACCGACTACTAGAACCTCTTTTGCTTCCAAAGAGGAGTCAATTGACCAGGCTTCTGGCAATTGAGAAGTATATCCAAGATCGCCAAACAAACGCTGACGCCCTAAATAATCCTGGAATTCTATCCGACGGCGTCTGTGAGGAAACATTTGCAGTGAGCTTCTTCAACGAATCGTCGTACCATCAAACGCTTCAGAAGGAAATTGAAGATCGAGCAAAGCGTGACAGGGAGCGGAAGAAGGAAGAATATCATGAGAAACACCAACAATATAACGATCTATGGAAAAATGCAAGGGCAATGAAATGCGAATATACAAGGGCAAGGAGGCTTGCAGAGGACCATTCTCCCAATTGTCGCAGATGTTCCTTGGAAAGGAAGGCACGTAGAATGAGGATCGGAGTACACGAGTGGCCTCTTCCAACGGGCGAGCTAGAGCGAAAGATCGCCGTCTTTGAGCTTCACTGCCCTCTTGGGTTCTCAGTCTGGAGAGATATAACATACAAAGTACTTCTAGACATCTTCACGCCCGATTTCAAACCGCCTCGTGCCAAATATTCGCGCACCACACCTCATGGGAAGAGGTTATCCAAATATTTCAAATCCAATAACCTGCAGCAGTATTACCGCAATGGCGACAGCCAGCGTCTGAGCCTGACGTCAGCTTCGACAGCACCTGTTTCACCGGTTCAATTTCCTATATGCCTGAATGAGACTTTACTAGAAAATGGCACGAAATACCGACTTTATGACCGGAAGAATTGTGGTTGGGTTTCTGACAACCTCGGCCGGTCCAATGTGACATCAATGTGCTCACTTGAACTTCCTGAAGGGCCCTATCGCAATATGCAAGATATGGTCACTGACATTACACATACGTCTAATGATGTGATAGCGAGTCAGCACAAATGCTCAGAAGGGCTTTCACTTCATGAGTATGAAGCTTTTGGAGAATTGCGGGCGGGTCACCGTCTACAGTGGATCAATATTGCCCGGGAGCTGCGGTCTCGAAATCTTACGTGGCGTAATGAGTCGGTGGCTCTCCTATTGATGCAAGCCGCATGGCAAGCAGGACCAAATTTGGAAGTAGCAGTACAGAGGGAAGAGGCACGCCATGACCGCTGGATGCGAGAATCCCACCTGGAGCCTACAAGTCCACAGTTTGGAGATGCACTACTCAAAGAGATCGACAGAATATGGCAGACGATCGGGGGAAATTGGCAGGAGAGTATCACAGCGCACTCGCTCATAGTACTTACGTCCCGCATATTATCATGCAACTCTTCCGAGGCTGTCAAATCTAGGGCGGCGGAATTGCTAAGAAAAGCGCGCCAGTTCACTTTTACTTGGTGTCAGAAACTAGCGACGGAATTAGACAGGTGCAGCATTGACCGGGAAAGGAGAGCGGATCAAAATATCAATCAAAACCCCGACGAATTGAGTTCCCGCCTATTGCAGGTGGCTGCTATATGCCGCACAACGTATGATGTCGATCAAGCTGAACTTAACCGTATCCTCAGCTCGAACCAGGATGTTGAGGTGGCTGTAGAGTGTGCTATTTCATTACACGACAATTTGCCAGTTGATATTAAGAGCCTGTCCCCTTTTCTGAGAAGCCTTTTAGAGAGAGATAGACGTCTTAGTATGGATATTGAACATGAACTCTGCCGGCTGGTGACATCTCTAGGAATGGATCAGTGCATTGCACACGTCCGGGGAGAACATGTTCCCAGCGGTTGCTGGAAGTCTTTAGCCACCCCAAACAAGAGCTGGGTCGTCACGGAGATGAAGCACACCGGGGATACTCGACAGGTTCACTATAATCTACTAACTGGCCAACTTCTCATCAATGGTTCACCAATGAGAAGGCTTCCATCTAATTGTGTGGAACACCCCACATACTTTCGAACGTTTGGCGAGGTATTTTGAGCAAATTTATCTGCTATGTTCATTAGGATTCATGGCTAACTATTGGCGCGAACAGAAATTGTTTGATGTGCGTACAAGCTGTGGGAGCGAGTACAAGTCGAAGAACCGTCATGACGGCTTCCAGGTATTTTACACTTTCCAGGATGATAAAAAAATAAAAAAATATTCTCATTAATTCATGATAGATCTTTTTTTTAATGCAATCCAATGAGCTCCACATAGAAGTCGAAAAGGATGGCCGAATCCAGAAGCTAATACCGGTGTCGAAGCTTAAAGACGATTTTCCTCATCATATGATCGCAAATTACGCGCATTGGCTAGACATCGAATCTAGAACCATTGAATTCCGTCCTCTTACATCCCAATGGAAGTCGTCAGAAAGTAATCCACAAGTGGATTACCGCAGCCTAGAGATGTACTATGAAGGAAAGAGGTTTCTCGATGTCCGAAGTCGTTCGGCTCAAATGATTTACTCAGTGGTAGAACCTTTGGAGTATAGCCGTTTCATCGAAATTACTATTGGGAATCAAGACTCGACGATAGAGGTTAAGCTGCCTAGACTCAATTTGGCATTCTTTATCAATAATAGCCAAAATTTGGAATGCCGACAGTTTCGCAATATGATAATCGACGACAATCAAGCTTTTGGTGCGCTGACCGGTCTTAAGAATCGGCTTGTATTACGCGACAAAACTGATCAAGGCCGTACCCAATATCGAAAGGTCCTGGTTCCGCATGGCACGATGGAGACAGATGTCCGTGGCTCGCACGTTATAATAGCGATAGACAACAGTAAGGAAGAAATTGTGCATGTGGAGTTTCAGGCTTTCGATATTGACTCTACACTTTGCCGTTTGGTTGGAAATTCCAGCCTTAAAAGCCGATTATATAAGGTCTACCTTCATGCTCTAACTTCACATCACCTGCCGGATTCGCTGACCGGGAGAACCGGAACTGAAGAGGCCCTTCATGACCTCAATTCCGCCGCTGTATGGTCTTTCAAAGACCTGGAGAGTGGAGATCTCTCGCTCCTTCAACAAATCGCATTCTTAACACCAGCAAGAAAATTCTCTCCAAAATATATTCAAGAAGCGCAGCATGTCGCCTGGGACAGCAAGCTTCCGCCGTTATCTCAGCACGATGAATTTTACCGCACGGTGGCAAGAATCTACCAGCACAATTCCCGATTCAAGGTCTTCCAAACGTACGACGATGAAGCGTCCACGCTCCAAGATACAAATCAACACCTGGTCGGAAGAGCGGCTATGAGAAATGCGGCATTTCAGTCAAACGAATTTGGCGGTTCCAATGTTTCCCTCCGGACAGATTGTACATACAATGCTCGCGATCTTCCATCAACTCATGCCCAGTCCCTAGAGGCAAAGGTATACTCTGTCGCTCGTATGACTGAGCAATGGTCGACTCGATTGGATACTGCTACCGACTTAATCCAGCGTTTCGATAAATGGTGCATTCTTGGATGTACAACTTCAGTGTCACTTGGCTATCAGAGTCGGTTGCTGGAGGCGAAAATCGGCGACGTGTGGCTGCCCCTTCATGATCTCTGTCGTAAAGCAAACAAAGATGACCGATACGGTCTTATATTTCTGCTGTCGACACTAGTTTATGCGCAACACATCGATTCCGGAGGACCGATAGACATGCAACTCATATGGACATTGCTCACATTTGCGACGGTTCCGGCGGTTACGGGTAACAACCCGGTAGAGGAGGGTACTTCATATGATCTGACAAAAGGGCACACGCCGAGCTGCGACCTAATGACAAGAATCGAGCCTTTTCAGATTGATTACACCAATAGTCAGGAGTCAACTTTACCTCGACGTCCTCGGGAGTCCTTGGAAAAATGGAATGAAAGAAAGTTACAATTGTTCGAAAGAAATTTAGCCACACAAACGACACGTCTTGAAAACGAGCTCAAAGATCAATGGTATTCGAAAACTATGAACCAGGAGCGCATGTTCCCATCCCCTGAGAACTACTCTTTATTGAGGATCGTGGATATGCGGGAGGAAATTACCTCGCTGTTTGTGGATTGTTACAAGAATTTACAGCTCAATAGCCATACGCAAAAGACCCAGCAAGCCTTGAATGAGGTTCGAGGAACTGTGCCATCCGCTCCTCTATATAGCTTTTCACCTTCCAGTCTTCCACTAAACACACCCGTTTCGCCGATATCGCTCATCGAAGTTCGTCCATCCGGTAAACAACTGGAACCCCGAGACGAACGCTTGGCAGCTCTCCTGACCGATCTCGAGACAAGTGCCTCCAGTAGATTCGAGAATGAATATGCGAAAGATTTACAAGAAAGTCTTCATGCTTTCAAAACGCAGCCTCTCCGGTCTAGTTCTGCCAGGCATATATATAATCAGGGCGGGATAGCAAATTTTCACAAGGAATGTAAGAACCATCTAGAGTCGATGTTTGCGCTGATACAGAAAAGCTTAAACTCACCGCGTGTTACCGAATCTACTCAAAAGCTTTTGGATGAAACCGGGCTGTGGCCAAGGATCACTCCTGTTTCATTACTCTCGTTACTGGCAGTACCGACAGTAGCGAGTTTGGACCACGGGTGGAAACGGATTCTTGTGGATTATGGATTGGCATTGGCACGTTTTCAATGGGCAACAAGGCTGCACAACCTCAACCAAGCAGGCAGCCAGGAAGAATTCATGAAAGAGCTTGAGAATGAAGGACACAGCTCCTGGGGTCCTATGGATCACCCCGACTGGTTACTGTTGGAAATCGAAAATAACTTATTCATCCGACCAATCCAGGTTGATACAGCATCTTGGATGATATCTCCACCTGACGGCAAAAGCTCGGTCTTCCAACTGAATATGGGAGAGGGGAAGAGTTCGGTTATTGTTCCAATCGTTGCGGCGGCACTAGCAGACGGTAGTAAATTGGTCCGGGTGGTTGTCTTGAAACCGCTGTCGATGCAGATGTTTTGTCTTTTGGTACAAAAACTCGGAGGCCTGACTAATCGCAGGATTTTTTACATGCCATTCTATCGAGGAATGAAGGTAGACAGCACCATTGCGTCTCATATACAGGACCTTTACGAGGAGTGCCTGAAGATACGCGGTATCTTGCTAGTTCAACCAGAACACTTGCTGTCATTCAAGCTGATGGGCTTCGAAAAACTCGCGAACGGAAACACAAAGGATGTTGCCCAACAGCTTATCAGGACGCAATCGTGGTTGCAAGAGAAGGCGCGGGATGTGTTGGATGAATCGGATGAAATTCTGCATGTTCGGTATCAGCTCATATACACACTAGATCTTCAGTCGCTCCCCGATCATGCACCGGAACGTTGGATAGTCGTGCAACAGGTGCTGGATCTGGTCCTCAAATATGCAAAGAAGCTCCAGGTTGAATTTCCTAATGCCGTCGAAATTGATGGGGAAGTTTCGCAAGATCGTTTTCCTCCACTCCGTATTCTGGAGAAGGCAGTTGGCAAGAGGCTTATCAAGGACTTGGGAGATGCCATTTATAGAGGCGAGCTCCCTAATGTTCCTTTCCTGCTGTGGACCGATATCACGCGGGATTTAGTGCTGCGATTCATCAGTGATCCAGCCATGACAAGGGACAACGGAGCTCTTTTTGATTATACAAAGCTACCGAATTGGAAAACCTTGTTGCTACTCAGGGGTCTTTTGGCGCATGGTATTATTCTTATGATTCTCCGGGAAAAGAGATGGAAGGTCGATTATGGACTGGATGAAAAACGGAAACCACCGACTTTGTTGGCTGTACCGTATCGAGCAAAGGATTCCCCCGCCCTCGCTGCAGACTTCAGTCATCCTGACATGGCCATTACACTTACGTGTCTCTCATATTATTACGGGGGCCTTACGAGTAATCAGCTAGATATTTCATTCAAACGGCTACTGAAATACGACGATCCGAGCGGCGAATACAAAAGATGGGTTGGAAATTCTGTTCCGGAAAACATAAGCACGCTACATGGAGTCAATCTTGAAGACCGCAAGCACTTTCAGACCACAGTCTTCCCTGCTCTGAAAGATAGGAAGGCTGTTATCGACTTCTATCTTTCACAAGTAGCTTTCCCCAAGGACGCTAGGGAGTTCCCTTTCAAACTTTCGACCTCGGGGTGGGACCTTGCAGAACAACGCAGTCATCCAACGACTGGATTTAGTGGAACAAATGACAACAGGTTTCTTTTACCCCTTTCTATAATCCAAAAAGACGTTGGGGAAAACTCCGGAACCAATGCCAAGGTTCTCAGCTATCTTCTCGAGGAAGAGAACAACTACTACCGGCATATTGAGCTCGAACCTGGACAAACCGGAAAAGACAAGATGGTGGTTCTTCTTGGGATGATCTTCCAAGAATCTCCCCAGATAAGGGTACTGTTGGATGTGGGAGCGCAGATATTGTATGTTCGTCTTCGTCGCTGTGTTCAGAGTGCTGACGAATCTTGGAAACAGGCAGAAAAATAAAGAGGTGGCTTCGGAAATACTGGAATATATGGCTAAGGACGAAGCGGTGGTTTACTTCGATGAACAAGACGAGCTCATAGTCGAGAGACATGATGGTGTGGTTGCAAAGCTAGCTTTGTCCCCATTCGCACAGCAATTGGACAAAACTTTTGTTTACCTCGATGAAGCACACACGAGAGGCACAGATTTAAAACTGCCTCTCGGAAGCCGAGCAGCAGTTACGCTGGGACCGAAGTTGACGAAAGATAAACTCGCGCAAGGTATTCTTCTTCAACCACCTTAGGGTTAAGACCGTACTGAATGTGTTAGCCTGTATGCGTATGCGTCAGCTAGGGCAAGGGCACCGAGTCATGTATTTCGCTCCAAGTGAGGTGCACAAGAAGATTACCGAAATCGCAAGCCAGCGCAATTTGGAATCACCGATCCAAGCGGCTGACGTCCTCCGATGGGCTATCAACGAAACGCAGTTCAGCATCGCCCAAAGCATTCCACTCTGGCAAGCACAGGGTTTTAGCTATCACATGCGGCAGGAGGCATGGTTGCGCTATTGCCACAGTAGCGGTGGTAATGGTGATAAACTCCTCGAAAAATTGAAGGAACGCGAATCGCAAACGCTTGAGGAGATGTACGGTTTCAAGGACACTTCGCTGACTCACGATTACATGGGTACGGATGACAATGAGAGCCTCGTGGCAATACGGAGGAAGCGTGATTTCTTTGGCACATTATCCGGTAACACTGTACGTCTTTTGGAAGAGCGAGAAAGAGAAGTAGCCCAGGAGACGGAAAAGGAGAAGATGGTCGAGCTCCCGGCTTCTGCAAAAGCTGCCGAGCACGTGTTGTCTCCCTCTCTCCGAGACTTCATTCATGAAGGCAAGGAACCGGTTCCAGGAACTGATATTATTCGCGCCATCGAAGTCTTCCAAAAAACATCCGCTCGAAAGGATATGGTCGATGGTTGGTCGGAACGATTACTCGCCACGCGCGATTTTGCGTGCACAGTGGAGGGAAGCGATCAGAACCTCGACGACTATCTCCGCCGCGTTAGTTGGGTACTTTCCAGCGTCAGAAGCAGCAATAGCACGATCTGTTGGGTTATTATCAGCCCTTATGAAGCTAACGAGTATATTCAAAATATTCGTCAGTCCAGGTTTGTCCGGCTCAACGTTTACTCGCCAAAGGTTAGCGAAGATATGACGTCGTTCGAAAAATTGGACTTTCTCTCAATCTCAGCAGCACCCCCCGGAACGCCAAACGGATTCCTCATTCGAGAACTCAACATCTTTGCTGGCCAACTCTGTTTGACAAATCGCAGAGAGTATGAGCGAGTGTGTGCATTCCTTGGCTTGTATCTAGAGGCTGCTGAAGACGATGATGAAGGGGAAATTGATAGCAATGGGGGGTTCATGTCGTGGGAGCGCCGGATGGAGTTGGGTATTGGAGGATCACCGTTCAGGAGAAACCCAGTCAGCTTCGTTCAGGCAGTCTTGAAACTTAGGAGGAAGGGGGGAGGATACCTAGAGACGCATATGGGCAAACTTTTAAGGGCTATTCAGCTGCATGAGGAGGATTTCCGTTACCGTAGGTTTCCTTCGGTTAATGTTGTCCGGGCGGACTATCCAATAGTCAATTTCAATTCGGTTTGAGCGCGATGTACAGTAAGCAAACTCTACCCTTTCTCTTTCTGGGAGCTATTCGGGGAATCATACAGTAGTTTGTTTTTCTTGTTTTCTTTGAATCGTGTCCGGGAAAGGTTGCGGGAAGCTTCGAAGGATCATCGGCTATTTCTCTCTGTTTTCATGATTGGTTTATATCGTGGTTGGGGTTTTTTGTTTGGGTTTGCTTGCATGGAACGGGAAATGGGATGCATCGCAGCGGACGAATCTTGCGCGTGTTCATAGGGTAGCTACATTGTTTATTTTGAATCAAAAGAAATCCGGCGCCGCCAATTTCAAAGGACGTGTCAGGCTTTCGCCTTCAGGGTGCGCACGTGCTCCGGCTACCGGCTTCAGGAAGCTGGGTAGTTAACTCCGACCTAATGGAGCTATCGATGCCGCGAAACCATTTCTAGTTTAACAGGTGAGCCGTGTGTGTACTTAAGTGTCTACGACAGACCTTTGGACTACCCCATCGATGCTGTCTTCCGAAAGATGTGGTGAGCATCTGAAAGACAGGATGCTGGAGACAACGATGAGATGAGATGGGATTAGATTAGATGGGCAGATTAGATAGTGCTCGGATAGATCCGCTCACTTTTTGGTGTTAATTGAAGCTCCATCCCTTCCTGTCATTCGTCGCCATCTCACAAAACTCTTTTGCTCTCATCCTCTGCGCGTCCTAAAGCCGTAACCAAGATGTGGCTGTCGACCAGCGAGCCACCATCCTACGGACTCCTTCTCGACTCCGGCGTGCATTCATATGTCCTCACTTGCACCCGTCAATAGGTGCTATTAGTTGCTACGTCATTTCGACGATCCTCCTGCTCAAGCTTAGCCCTAGTTACTCATCGTGTTAGGCCTACCCAGCAAAGTGTCGGTGAATGACCTAAGGGCACTCGCTGAGAGACGAGGTCCAAACAAGTTCGCTACGGTGCCTAAGGTGGCCCTTATGTGCGGTCTTGCAGAAGCCGATGCGAAGCTGTTTGAAGGCGAGACAGCCGGAATCAGGACGTCGAGTCGCCTCCAGCAAGGTTCTTGGTCATTCTCGTGACGTAAACGCGAGTTTGCTAACGAACCCAATGGCTAGTAACTCTTATTTTGACACCAAACATGTCTCTCAGCAAGACTTTCACCGGGAAAGCAGTTTTCACCCCTGTTAGAGTCGAGCAGATTATCGGCCGGCAGCGTTGAGTATCCGGAAAAGCTGACTTTGGTAATCTACTGATCGACCATTCAACGAGAAGCTTCGCTCCGCTCAGAAAAGGGCCCTGAAGTATCTCTAGTACTGCGCCCGAAAACGAAGCAAAGCAGGTGAAGGCAAGAAGGAGAAGAAAACACCAAAGAAGGGGGGGAAGGGGGTTTTGTTTTGTTTGGCAGATAGCGGCCTCTGGTTGGTAGGAGGTAAGAGACTAAAGGCAAGCAAAGACCCGGCCATAGCATATCAAATAGTCTCCAGATGCGAATTTGATCTTTCTATTTTTTTTGCGCGTACGTCAGTAGGCCACCCCGGCTTACTCTGAAGATACTTCAGAGCAGAGATCATGCACGCCTACGAATCCTACGAATGAGGAATGGCAGGCAAATGGAAACCTGGTTTATTTCGAACCTCTTTGCTATGTTTTCTGGATGTCGTGATCATGTCTTAATGTGGCGCATCCCCCAGGTCCTAAGGATAACCGATTTGGGATGTACTAGGGGACATTGGTTAGTGTTAGAAAACTTCTACAGAGGAAGGAGACTAGCTATCTCGACGGAGGGTACCGTGATATCTGTTAGCGGTATGTTCTAGCCTTGTCACCTGGGCCAAATGTTTTGCGTTTAGCTGACTCTTCTATTGGAGACGTCGATTGAGCCTTAGAATTCCGATGTCCTCTTAGTTCAACCCCTTGAAAAACATAACGCCGCCCAAGGATTGTCCAATCACTGGTTACCCAGCGGATCGAGCTATTATCCCAGGATCAACTGCTGGTATACCTTGAGGTACCGCCATCTGCGCATGCAATTAAACAATGAGAATGAGGAAAGTCCTAAGGATGTGCATAATGTCGACTTTGAGTGCAAGTAGAACTTGGAGCCCGATTTGAAAGAGATTTGGAAATGCGTGAACCCAGACCTATGCACCAAGGGTTATTCTAAATATTATGTTCGAAAATCAAAGTTATCCTGAATATTATGTTTGAAAGCCCAAGGTTATCCTGCATAAAAATGAGGCTTAAGGGTTATCCTGCAAAATATGGCCCCCCAACGAGTTATCCTGGATAAAGGCGGTTTTTTTCTTATGCAAATGATGTTGAGATGCATATATGCCTCCTACTACTTTCGGTTGTTCTTGTTCTTCGTGATATTGATTTAGCCTGACTGATCCTGTGGACGCTGGACTATCTTCGGGCTTGTCTGGCTTTACTGAATCTGAGCTTGACCAGCATTGCCGGAAATTCCTTAACTATGAGAAGGCAAGTTCCTTGTTGAGAAGCTACTGGCAAAACGTATTAGAAGGGGAAAACTTCAGTACTGATTCAAGCGACCTACAGCTTCATCAGAGCCGGCAGATGATCTGGAAGCACAGTTTTGTAATACAGAAAAGCGGTGGGTGCTATAAACTCTCCCAGCGAAGGAAAGAAAAAGATCGTGCACCTGGTGTGATAGCGAGAGTGTTTGTCCATGACATGATGTAATCAAGTATGCTAGATGTATACTATGGGTCATTTGGCAGAGACTACTTACCCACACCAAGCACCATATTCGACTGCAAGAATACTACAACACTTGTAACTCACAAACACATTGGATGGATCTTGCCGAAATTCCTTCATTACTGTCTGTACCTGAACATTTGGACAATTTCGAGAATGGCCTATTGATCCACAACGAAACCAAGGAAATACTGGATCGCGAGTTTTGGGATTCATCGGAAGTCCCACCTACGTAGAATTTGTGTTGGACAATGGCCGCCAGAGATGGACCCAGCATTACAATGAATGAACCTGTGTTTTGACAGCATTTACCCGAGGACTTAAGATTACAAGTTGCTTCGTTTACTAACTGATCGGGCGGAGGGATTTATTCGGAGTTGTAATGATTTCACGCATTCCGCGTATGAATGCATACATACTGAATTTCATTTGAACTTTTGCATACTTTTCGTGTGTTGTGTTCAAGCCACACTAAATATAAAAACAGCCCAAACTTTTGACCCATCTTGATTGCCATTTATGATAGTCCGTTAGATGTCATAGTCTCGGTTAAACAAGGCGCAGCGTGAAAAAGCCTCTGGCCGAGACTACAGGTGAGATGCGCTCCGCGTCGGCAGCAAGCCCGAAACTTTGTCTATTTATCTGCAACCGCCACGGATCGGTGAGTAAATAGATAAGTAGAGAGCGAAGAGGAAGAGGAAGGGCAAGAAGAAGAGGGAGAGGGGTCTCTAGCTCTGCGAATATGTAAGTTTAGGCCAGGTTATGTTTGATGAATGAATGCCATGGGAAATAATGAAATGAGGATAAGATTAGATACGATAGATCAGATAGCGGAAGTAATTATCTTTTTTTCCTGTTAGCGGGATCCGAGCCGGGTTGGCCTCTCTGACTTGCTGGCGGTTCGTGGACCACGAATGGCAGCAGGAGGTAGGCATCGGAAGTATTGGGGAATCTGATATTGGTTTTATTTTACAAATTTGACCTTCCGTTATAAAACGAAAGTAGCAGTTGGGCTCGTAAGGCGCGAGCGATGTTTGTTTGTAATCATATTGTATTCGGCCGCTTGCGGCCATGGCATACATTTTCCTCTTTTCCCTGCCACTTCTCGAAACCAACAAAGGAACCAGGCTACCCATCTACAGAGTACAGTACTATATAGGTGATCAAAAAAATACTGGCAGATATTTGCATACACCCTTGCCAAATCATGCGTCAATACTTTTTGGCCACCCAAGTATGGACTGGGGTCAGTTACTTATTTTGTTTGAGAGATTAATTTCAATTTGCGAACCTTTATTCCAGCTTCGTGATCCACTATATCAATAAGATGTGGTGCATCCTTATTTCCATATCTGTGCTCAATGAACTATGCGGAACCGTGGGAACCAAGAAACGTTAATATTTGGAGTCAAGGAGCTTGAAAGGACAACACCGTTCCGAATCAGGCCGTGGTGGTGAACCTTTATATTGTTGAGAGTGTGATCTTCGGTGGCTTTAGTTGTACCCAGCTCGTCGTATTTCAGATCAGTCGTGACTAGCTTGGCACGAGCCCGTGAATGGCACGAATCCCTCAGCCAGCGATGGAAAATTCTGGAATGGAAGCAAGTTGCGTTGCCCTTGAAAAGTGGCGGTTGTTGTAAAACCCACGAACGCAATAAGTCGAGTACAAGTTAAGTGCAAATATCAATCCCTAATGACTATATCAAGAACCCCTAAAACTACTAAAAACCCTCCTTTTACCAGCTAGAATACCATCCATATCCCTTCGCCCACAACCTACAACACACAAGGCAAACCAATTTGAAATTGTTAAATTCATACAAAACACAAGCCCACTAGCTGGCCTGCCCGAAGCCATTCCTGGTGTTCATTGCATATATCTAGTACCATCCCTTGTCAGCCTCACATGCTGTACAAATTACCAATTCTATGGGAAATGCTTACGTGCGTATTGTGTTCACGATGTTATCGAAGGCTGTTTGTCCCTTCCCGTCCGGGGTCCATTGGTCGACGTTACCGAGATGAAAGTACCTGGAGACGGGGATATATTGTTGCGAATTGTCAACCATCCTTTTGAGCGTCCGCTTCATCACCTCGTGTGTTTGCAGATCTTTACGTCTCTGTTTAACATGCTCTGGCCCGCCTTCCCTGTCGAACTCAATACAATATAGCAATAACCCAGCCAGACCGGAAGCCAGCGCTGTTGCGATGGAGCTCCCGGTAATTTTCTCTTTTTCTGAGTTTCCTGACAGCGGTAGAAGGTTTTCTCCGGGAAGACCAAAATCAATTGCATTTTTCTGACTCCCGATGCTCTCCGACAAATTACCGTGCTCAGTAGTGGCACCTATGCAAAACACTGGCTTATCGAAATTCTTTGGGTAGCCAAAGTTACTACTTTGCGAGTACCCACAATCTTTTGCCGCACAAAACATCAGGATGTTATGTTTATGAGCTTGGTCGATGGCATCTTTCATGTTTTCTAGGTCTTGCTCGTTTTTGTCTGTCCTATCAACAGTCCAACTCATTGAAATGATATCAACCTTTTCCATGATAGCCCATCTGATTGCCTAGTTATACGTGGAATGTTAGGGTAGGACTACAAGGACGAGAGTAGATGTGAGTATTTACCTCTGCCGCAGATTTTGCTGTAGTTGTTATGTTACCTTCCTCTCCGGAGTGTACGTTAAGCCTTGCAATATACAATTTGGCCTTTGGAAAGACTTGGAGTACTCTCAAGACCATTTCGGTCCCATGTCCGGTTGAAGAAGGGAAATGATAACTGAAACATTTATCAGGACCATGTTCAAGCCTTCCTCTGCTATGAAAGGAAATGGCCCCTCCAATATCTGCAAATAATAATTGCTTCATGTGTGCGTCTATGTCTATCCCATCATCAATAATTGCAATCTTGACAATAGGATTGCCAGCCCTCTCTTTGAGGTCTTCTGGCATGTTGTTGATGAATTGACTGAACCTATTGATGCACGCAAACCAGGACCGGCTGCAAAATGAATAGCGTCAGCGATCATTAGAGCCTGTGGCAGTAGAATAACTCACGCTTCATTGGCCATGGGGTCCCCGCTTTTGGCGGACGAATCATTGGCTGGGTGCGTGGGGCTAGTGCCTTTCGAAAATGGGATTTTGACTTGGATGTGGGTTTCTGCTTTCACGCCACTCTCCCTCAGTCGTGAATGGAGGAACGTCTTATAATCGAAAGAGGGATTCCTTTTTGAGGGTCGCTTTTAGTCCATCGATCGATTAGTCAGCGCAAAGCCATATATTACTTAGAATCTTGAAATTTACCAAGTCGATTTGTATGTGGATTTTTTCAAGCTGATTCCCAAAACTGTTAGCTATAAACTGATGGGCTCGCAGGGCAGGTTTGTTAACGTTACATTTTTAAGATTCTTCAACCCGTCTTGATTGCTCCAACTCTGAAGAACAGCCTTGTTTCCAGTGGAATATAGAAAAACCTCCTTGACCCTGGAGGCTGCCTCGGCTATTGTATCGCAGCAGAGGTCATACTGTACCCAGTCCCAGCTTTCGACCTCGATACCCTTCAAGGCATCCACGATCTCCTCATGGCTGTGTGGCAGCTTATCGTTATCTTCCACTGTAAGATTAATTATCTTTCTCACGAATTTTTGGCGCAATAATTTAAAGACATCGCAATAGTTGACGTACTTCCCTAGATCGTCGACAGACTGCTCACTTAGCAGTGGATCTTTTGGGAGGTATACGTATTGCAGAATGGTATCGAGGTTTGTATTTTTCAAAGCGCGTACGACAGTTTTCAAGGCATTTGGGGCCGAAGGTTTCGCGTCGGCGTACTCCGATAAGTCCAAGTGAGAGTACGATACTGTTGTGGCGTTAGGTACCGGGCGTGGGTGTCTCAATTGACATGCTGTTTTAACTTACCTGGGTGGCCATTGTACAGAAGCCTAATGGCCTCCGTGCTGTCCTCGAAGTGCATGTATGCATCTTTCAGAATAAATTCGACGTCTTTGCACGTTTTGTTCTTGCAGCTGGGATCTTTATGATGTTGAAGGCATGAAGACTGATGGTAACGATACGGGGACATGCGCTTCGTCTCGTTGTAGTCGTCGTCGCTCGGCCCGTTCGTGATCTTTAGAGCTTCGCTGCCGAGACTGATCAGTTTTCCGACCAATTCTACTCTATTTTCCGATTTTTCGTCTTCCTTCCAGAATTTTGTATCAACCGCCAAATGAAGTGGAGTATTTCCGGCGTGGTCTTTCAGTTGCAAGGTCTTCGGATTGAATAGATGCAAGTGCGGAATGGTGTCGACACCCATTTCCCTGATGGCAATGTGCATGTTGGAGGATGATCCTGACACTGAACTTTTGTCAAGGATTAATGTGCACTGATTCTTAAGTGAAGAGTCTGCTAGACAGTGGAACACAAATTCTCTATACAATTCGTAGCCTTTGAGTCCCAACCCCTCCTGCGCCAGCGTCTGATAACTGTAGTTGTATCGTGCGATGGCGATATGCAAGGCTGTCTCGCCTTGTGCATTTTCCTGAAGGAATATATTGGGGCAGCTCTTCAACAACCATCTTGCAAGAGCCATGCGAAATTTTGGACCTGCCTCTGTTTCGACGGTTTCCTTAATAGTAAAGTGCAGCAGATTCTCGTTGTCATTCGCCAATTGCTGATAACATTCTGAGAACTTCTCCAAGTGAGGCGCATCGACTCCCTCCGGAAATGTACCGCCGGCCAACTCGTCAGAGAAGGTGATATCGCCATCGTCCACCATTGCCAGTAGATCAAAAAATGCATTTCGAACCTTCCTTGTTGGAATGCGTGCCAGTATCGATATCGATGCTGTCGGCAATTCAGCTCTCGAGGTGATATTGGAATTACCTCGGTTGATAATTTCGCTGCGGCGGTCATTCGCTGACCTTCTCTTCTTTTTGCCATCGTCATTTCTGGGTTTATTTCCGGTTGCCAACACCGTATCACTGCGTCGAATGCTACTGTGCCGGGGATTTCGTAGGTCTTCACGGTCAAGGTGAGCGTCGTTAAGTCGAGGTTGGTCGTGGAATTCCTGAACAGGTGGCCCTCCCTTCGGATACGGAGAAGAGGACATTGCTGCTGTTTTGCGCTTTTGGAAATTACTGGGTGATGCTATAGTGTAGCTGTTCGAGAGGATAATGTGGTCCGTCGATATGTCAGCCTCGCAGGATATGATTGAAATCTTCAGTGATTATATTTGTGCTTGTCTGCCACACTCATTTCAAGGGGTAGCCTATGAGGCTGCAGATGCAAATGCAAGTCGGGAGTCGCCGGGATTTCTGCAAAAGACAACTAGGCATCTCCCAAAACTCGGAGTCATGAGAGTGATGGATAGAAGGTGGAGTACAGCATATGTCTCTGCACTTTTGTTTTCCAAGTTCTCGCAAATGTACATGGTTACTTCAGATGGTGTTGTTGCATTAGCAATATGCTTCTACAGATTACTCGTACTCAGTACATTAGTATGTAGTACCTACGCAATAGAGAAATATTAAGAATCATCAAGCAATCAGTTACATTAAACCCTAACCCGAAACTGTGCCCATTTTACAGAAAAGATGTGAAGCTCCACTACGCAAAGTACTTGATGTACTGGTCCGAAAGTAACAATCTTAAGGCATGCGCGAACGAGCTCTCAACACTAGGCAAACATCTTTGATAAACAGGTACCTCTTATCAACTGCTGGTTGATGCGGCTTGTGTAACAGTTTTACTCGCTTCGCTTCGAATGTTCAAGCTCGCATAAACAGCAAAAATTTGCGGGGATCGTCAAACGCATCCTGGTAAGACTCATCCTGCAATATGACGAATTCAACCAGACGATATTTCTCGGAGTAGCAGGCTTGCGGGGCCTCCCGTTTTGTTGTGCTGGGACGAGAGCTTAATTGGATAAAAAGTGGAGAAGAGACAGAGGTGAGACAAAACAACTCAGCATGTTGTGTTCGGGGCTAGGGTTAATTAGCAATTTAGAGGGTGCCGAATTCAGCAATGATGATGGATGGAATTTCATAGCGCTATAGCGCGGCAATGCGCTGTTCTTGTTGGGCGGTTGGCGCTCTGCTAGATGGGTGTGGATGGGTTAAGAATTATTAGTGTGGTATGTACTGAACGATACTTAATCAAAGAGATGTAGTTCGAATTCATTCTATACTTAACTCCTGTAATCGGCCCGCAAACATCGGAAGATATCACCAACGTCTTGAATGATTTCATGACTTTAGACGTCGGTCACCGTGGACATGTCTTACCACCCCAGTTTTGGATTCGAGCTGCAACCGACAGGTGACGATAGATCCGCCTTTCATCTACAAAACAAGCCGCAGGGGCAAGTTCAACGTCCTGCCGTTCTCGACCGCCATACTTCGATGCGCTCAAGTTCAGACCTTTCAGTCCAAGGAAATCTTATCACCGTTGTCCACGGAAAGATTACATCGGATGGCCTAAGCGCCACATTGATTGTCGTTAGGCTCAAATTAATGAGCTCTCACAACTCTCGACGGTTCAGTTCGGCGAAAATTTCCTTCCATTTTCGAGACAGCGAAGATTTCCTCGAATCCTCAGTCTACAAGATTGCTCCATTCGACGGGTATATGCTCGATCCAGGCTGGGACCAACACGAAACGAAACTTTCATATGGCTGGAATTTCGGTATCCATGCTATGGGGGCTGCCGATGGCCATGTAAAGTATGAGAACACCAAAGTCTTCGATCGTTTAGACTGTGGTTTTCTCTGTGGAAGTGCTATGACCGAGGGCCGGTCCTACGGGTCAAAAAACACAGCCAGATGGTCGATGAGCCAGAACAAAAGCCACAAGAGCGGAATCCCAACCATTCTTAACCTCGCAATCCTTCTCGAGCGCTCCAACGATGAGCCATTCTTCGCCGATATCAAGGTCAACGCTGAAGTAGACATTTTTTACAAACTTGGAAGCTGGATTCAAGACGTCAGTGGAAAGAACAAGATCGATCCGATCAAGTTCGACCCGACACTCCCGCCCATGGGAGATATTCCGGAGGGCCTCGATATGGATAATCTCGCGAAATGTTCACTTGATGATTTGGGAGGAATTGAAACCACGCCAGCTCTCTTTACGACGGCAAGTGTTCCCCATTCCAACAATATACACATAGTAAGTGTATAGTAGTTACGAAATCATAGAATTTAATTTGCAAATAAACAATAGCTAATACAAATCCCGTCGATAGGCAAGGAGTAACGCTGCTAAAATTTGACTGAAGCATCTATGTACACACGTAAGGGTGGAGTTGAGTGCGTTTGTCTACACACTAGGGAGTTAGGAGTTTGTTATGACTTTATCTGAGTCTGATTGGACTGAAGAGAATCTACGAATGGCAGGAAATGTTTGGTATTGCACCACATTTAGGCCAAGTGAATTATGTAAATAGCCATAGTATCGATAACTAAAATAAAATATTTGCACCTGGATTATAAAGTTTAATTTCTAAACCAGCAAGGCAACTTTAACCCACTTTACGACTGGAGACCTGAGAAGGTATCCAGGGCACGGAATATTCTAATTTTTTCTCTTCTTCCGACAGCCCTAGCTAGATCTAGTGATGACGAGCAGAATTTGAGTAAACTCACTAGAAGCACACGAGACGAACAGAAATTGATGTATGCGAGGTGATAATGATTGTAAATGTGATGCCACCGTCCCAAAAGTCTTCGTAATGGCCCAACCGACCACCCCATCAAAATGAAAAATGGCGATTTCACAACCACACAATAGAGAGTGCTATAATCGAAAAGATAAGTCTTTTAGGTGATGGAGAGAGAGGATACATGCTGCTAAAGAAAAAACTGTGACACTGGATTTTCTTTTACCTCTTCTCTGTGTACCTGCACTTTATGAACACCACCACCACACAACAGCTAGAAAGAGATAAAGTATAGCCTTTGGATAAATTAAAGTTCAGATATAGGACATTCGGAAAACACAGTATGGGGTATGAGGGGTTTAGGAAATGTGGAGAAAGGTGGTCCTACTTTTTGTTTTGCCTACTTATTGCAAGGTATTTTAGTGGGGATTTGGTGGGCACAGTAGGGTCCACAATCACTGCACAATCCCTGCTTCCCGACTCACTCTAAAATTTGTTTTTTTTATCGGACTCTCTTATATTTTAAATTTCATTTGTGAAAGCCTGTATATTATTTATTTCCATTGGGACTGTAATGGTAGTGTTCGCGAGGTGGGCTCAGGTGGCTTAGGGGGAGTAGCTAGGTGGGTGGAGGGTTATAAGAGTAACCAGTGCAGTGGGTTTTTTTACGCGGCTTACCATCTTTTTGTCCATCACCTAAAGGACTTATCTTTTCAATTACAGCTCTCTCTATTATGTGGTTATTGTGAAATCACTATTTTTCATGTTCGTGGGGTGATCGGTTGCGGCTCTTTCTGCAGCCATCGCGAAGACTTGCTACAAGAATGTACCTACTTGTTTGTGACCATGGACATCTGGATGACAAGTACTAGTATAGATTAGTCTCCGCCCACATATTTTCACATTTTGAACACCATGACAAAGAAAAGTGATATCAAAAAGGTATTTTTTCTCATACCCTCAGCCTAGATTTTCCCATACATACATATCTGGATTTCCGAGTAAAATCTGCGTGTGTTGGCCGGCTGCCTTACTGCTCGACAGGCCAACTCCACCCGGCGAGGCACGAAACGAGTCTCACAGGATAAGACCACCGCATCAATTATTGGAAGTGAGAGGCAGCTGACGAAGTAAAAGAAGCAAGTTGCAACAACATTACTCTGCCGCGTTGATAAGATTAGCACGTACACCTGTCGCCTTTCTTCAAACCACATGAACTGCTCTTGTCGATCTTTTTGTATGCATGCAGACATAGCCATCATGGAGCCAAAGCTGCAGTTGATTTGTGGTGTTGGTCAACTGTTATCTGTCAATGTCATCCTGGTGCGTTTTTCTGCATATTATTGCTTTTGCACGATACGAACCCCATCCTCATTCTGCGGGCACATAAATGCGGTACGAAAGCCCTACATGCCCATATCATTTGCCATAGTTGTGCTTCTAGAAGATGTGCACAATAGATGTGCGCAACTATGTTTTTATAAGATGTGTGGCACTCTAGTACATACGTTCATATGTAGTGGTTGCGTTCATTTGTGATACATCTTGTACTGCCATCTGCCAAGCCACGAAGTTCCTATTACTTTCTAGGTTAGCAATTGTGTGGGAGCGTAGTTAATTGGGCATAGAAGACCCCATAGTCGCCTTGTAGAAGGACGTGAATGTGGTAGTGTAGTAGGGGGGGCGGCAACGAGTAGTTTATACCTACGGAAGACGCCCTTAGTATAAAGAAAAAATCTGCACGACCGAATCGACACCGCTATTCGGTTCATCTATCGTTCATCAGTGAAAATGTCGAATGCTACGAGGTACCCCAAGCTTCGGGTGGTAGACGACCAGCAACCTAGTATTGCTAGGACGAATGAAGCTGCATATGAGGGCTCATTTGAGTCCGCCTTGTTGGAGTAGGTTCTAATATCACCTTCCCTTGCTTCCTGTCGTAATTTAGATTCGCGCTGACTAGCACTTGTCTTTCAACATGTGTAGCATCATTGCAGTGCATGGCATCAATGGCCACTATGAGGGCACTTGGACTCATGATTCTTCCGGAAAACTGTGGTTGAAAGACCTAAAGATGCGGATCCCACAGTCACACATCTTGGCATTTGAATACGAGTCGGACATATCCAGAGTCGGCTGGGAACTTGTTTCGCCAATAGGGATATGGCGTATAGCGGTTCAACTTCTGGTTGCTATTCTGACCGATAGAAAGGGTGATGAAAAGGTATGTTACATTTCATACCCTAGGCCTATTAGATGAATGAATGCGCTAATAGTACATTCGCGTATACGTGTTTCTTCAGTCAGTTTGCCGCCCAACTATCTTTATAGCCCAAGGATTTGGAGGAATTATTGTCAAGCAAGTAAGGCATTTTCCGCAAGACCCTGCGGAGATACTGACGAGAGTGGCAACTAGGCTTTATTAATCGCCAATCATCAGCACACATACTTGCCTATTGCCGCTGGAACGGTCGGTGTGGTATATCTCGCGCTGTGATCACATGTGCACAGTGTTATCTCTTCTAACACTATATAGGTGTTCTTCGGCACCCCTCATACTACGGATAACCGGGACTCTTGGGAAAGAATCATTTTAAACATGGCCTTAGTAAGCAAAAATGGAATAAAGCCGGAGGTTCTGGCTTGTATTGGCCGAAGGGCGTCCCCGCTAGATGTTAGTGGTTGGTCAGAAGTTTCTGAAAAGTTTCGCTCAATCGCTTGGGGGTACAATATTATCAATGTTCGTGAGAAAAAGGAAGTTCCATGGTTGGGATCACTGGTTCGTTTTAGTTTCATAATTTTTCTGTCTGCTTCGTCGAACTGACAGCTAGACCCTAGGTGGTGAAGGAGGAATCTGCGACATGGGGTAGTTCGAACGACCTGCAACAGTGGGCTCGGGACGAGAACCATTTCTCTCTTTGCACATTCGCCGCTGGTAGCCAAGATTATTTCGTTCGTTTATCTGACGAACTCAAGAACATGGCAGAGACGCGGAAAGGTACGAACTCTTAGTACCTATCGGGACGAAAGCATAGTTCTAACTACACACCAGAATTTGACCCAGATTTGATCAAATGCAGGCAGCAGTTAGCCTCTGTACATCGAGAGCCCTACCCGTCAAACAATCGGCAATATCCTGGAACATTTGACTGGATATGGGACGATGGCGATTACAAGTACTGGTGGGATAATAAAGGCCAGAGCATTCTACACCTGCGCGGTAGTGCCGGCAAGGGGAAAACAACTCTATGCACGCTTCTTTCTAGTGCATTACAAGATAAAGGAGTCATTGTATTGTCATTTTTCTGCGATAGTAGCGAGGACGACCGTCGACACTCAGCAAAATATATTCTTCTTTCGATGGTTCAGCAGCTTCTCTACTATGAACCCTCGCTTTACAATAATATCCGGCGGTATTACAACTCGTTGGAGGGAAGTTCAATGTGGGCGAAGGAGGACATGTGGGGTCTTTTGCGTGCCATGCTCTTACATCCCCGACGCTTGCCACTGGTGTGCATCATTGATGCTCTCGATGAATGTGCAAAAGATTCCAATGGTTGGTTACTCGACCATCTGGCTGGCCTTCAACAAGAGACAGATTTTCCTTTTACATTGGTAATTAGCAGTCAGTGCTCCGAGGACGATATTGCGGGGCATGTGTTGTCAGAAAGATTTGAGTTTGTTGTGATTGACATGGACAGCAAGGAGGAAATTCGAAGCGATGCTGACAAAGTCGTCCCAAGTTTGGTGTCCAACATAATTCGCGAAACTCCCGCACTTGCCGGACTCGAAGATTACCTTTCGGATGAATTGCAACTTCTCATGAATCAACCTGCGGCAACACTACTTACTGCCAAGACATGGCTCGGAAGGCTAGCACATCCTCAAATTGGCTGGACCCTAGCCTCGCTATCGATATCGGAGCAGATACGTTTGTCGGACAATGGTGTGGACTGTTTGTATGAAACAGTTCTTCGACAAGTTTCTGCAGATAATCAACTATGGGCAGGGAAAGCGCTCTCTTGGATATCCCATTCTTATCGCCCATTGAAGATCGATGAAATTTGTATTGCAATTTCAATAGACCGGAAGGCTACTGATATGTTTACCGCCTTTGAGGACCGAATTGGTCCATTGGATATGATTCATGACCTGACCAGTGTCCTGGGACCTCTGGTCAGAATTGACAGGGACGAAATTCACCTAGTTCACCGGTCCTTGAAGAAATTCCTTATAGACGAAAAGACGAAAACCAAGGATGAATGGTACAGCTTTGAATACACTGCCGCTCATGCCGAAATATCCGATACATGTCTCGCTTACCTTTCTTACCTCCTCAAAAAAGATATTCTACAAATTCTTCGGGACCGAGACCCAAGTCAAATGTTCGAAGAAAATATAGAGCTACATACCCTAATACCATTCGATTCAAGGAGGTTGGGCCTTTTATTGTATGCTTCTGAATATTGGCCCAAGCATTATCAGCAATCTGCCAAGGTCACATGCTCTCCCTCCGCCTTTACACAGGTCCTCGAATTTCTCAGGGGAAACGAAGCTAGCACCTGGTATCACATAAATCGACTCTTGGAAGGATGCATCTCCGATAAAGATACATTCAGCCCTCTCGTTGTGGCCGCCAAGCTAGGACTTCCCAACGTCATTGGGGAATTTCTAAAAGAAGCCGAACCAGACGGTTGTGACTACGAAACGGCCTTGAATTTGGCCGCTATCAATGGCCAGGAAGAAGTTGTAGAGGAGCTTCTCAAGACGGCGAAGTTCTCTAAAGAATTAGAACTCCAATTTTCGACGGCATTGATGGAATCCTCGCGAATGGGACATATTTCGGTAGTCAAAAGATTGCTGTTCGCAGCTGATCAGCGGAGTATTTCAAATGAAAACCTAGGCCTGGGGGTTGCACTCTCGGTTTCTGCCGGAAACGGCCACACTGACATTGTCAATTTGCTCCTCGACAAGGGTGTGCCAGTCAATTATATCCACAACAATCTCACACCCCTTCAACATGCCGCGAAGAACGGTCGGGAACAGGTCGTACTGGTACTTCTCAAGAGCCCTGGCATAAGTATCTCCGGCGGAACGATTATACAAAAAAGTCCGATGCACCTTGCAGCACAGAATGGATATCTGGCAATTGTGGGATTGCTGCTAGAAGCTGGATATTCCCCTGCGATTGCCGAGGGCAGCGATGGCAGCGTGGCCGACAACGATGACGAGGAGAGTGAGGACAATGAGGGTAGTGAGGACAGCCAGGAAAACGAGGATAATGAGGACATCGAGGACATCGAGGACAAGGAGTATAGCGAGGGCAACGAAGACGACAACAGCGAAGTAAGCGATGATAGCAACGATAGCGACAACAGCAACGGCGGCAGAAATATAACAAGCCCATTGCATCTGGCTGCGGGCTATGGCCATCTTAAAGTGGTGAATCGGATCCTTGACGTCAACACGAAACTGGCAACTATCAAAGATGGCCTAGGGATGAATGCGGTTCACTGGGCGGCTCGGAGCGGTCATCTTCACGTCGTTAAGAGACTTATGGAGTTGGGAGTGAGTGTAGACGAGACAGACAACGACGGTATGCAACCGCTTCACTACGCCACTGAAGGAGGCCATACCCAGGTCGTTCGCGCCCTCCTAGATAGGGAAGCGGATCCAACGGAACTAGGTGGTTATTTTTCCCTCACTGCTCCCATCCACATGGCTTCCCGAGGTGGTCATGTCGATGTCATCACCGCACTGGTAGAACGTGGAGCATCAATCGACCAAAAATCAAGCAACGGATACGCGGCTATCCACGCCGCCTATGCACACCCCACCGCAGTAAGGCGATTGATAGATCTTGGAGCAAATATAAACGCTTTAAGCGTTCTAGGATCGTCGCCTCTCATGTGGGCAGCCCAAGCAGGATCCGTCGAAGTTGTGAAACTGCTTCTCGCGGCAGGTGCAATTGTACAGACCCCGAACAAGAATAACTCAACCGCATTGCATCGCGCAGCTCAAAGTGATTCTTGGGGCACTGTGGAGACTTTACTTAGCAGTGGTGCATCTCCGTTTGCCCGGAGGTCCCCGAGCGGCGTCACTCCGATTGATATCGCCGTTATGACAGGTCACGAGGATATTGCTCGGAATATGGTTAATTGGATTGTCGATAATGCCTATTGGCGAGACCCTTTTCGAATGGTGGTTGACACCTGTACGGAAGAAACCATCGAACTGTGGCTTAACCATAGGCCTCAAGATAAAAATACTACGAGTTCGTTGGGTACTCCGGCGCTTTTGCGATTTGCTGCCCGCGGAATTTCTCAACATGTGAACTCACTCCTGGCTTCGGAGATCGGTAAAAGGGTATGCGATGCAAAGGGTCGAGTTGCCATTGATGTGGCGCTCCATCCGGAGGTGCGAAGATTGCTGGATCCTCATGCATATGGAAAGAATACCACAAAGGACACTACTGGGGCAGCCAAAAACTCGCCCGAGGGATTCCAGGGTGAAGGTTCTGTTGGCAATGGGCCAAGCGAAGAGGGGTGTACTATGCTGAACGGTGACCGTCCCCAGTACAATAACGCGTCCTATACGATACGATGTGGAGTCTGTAACGAAAATCCGATAGAAGGGTTCTTTTATCGTAATGCCCCAGTCCATCTGCTTCATACCGCCATATCAAGCTAATGCTTATTGCAGACTGTTGTGAATGCACGGACGACAACTTTAATGTTTGCCTCAAGTGCCACAACGCTGGCAAGACCTGTCTAGTTACCGACGAACACAAGCTGAGGGTACGGTACATCTATGACCGCATGATCTCGTTCGAAGAACTATCCCCTTGGGTCTCTAGGTTGGTGCTGCCCTCCGAGGTGCGCGAGATGGCGTGAAGGGCGGATATGGATAGCTACGACCCGGTGACACAGGCAGTGGTGGAAATTGAGCGAATTGGAAGAAGGTTTTGCACGTAATTCAACAAGGCCAATTTCTAACGTCATTATTTGTTTTAAAGACAAAGTTGCTCTCTCCGCTTGCAGACGGTGTGGAAGAATGACACGTGCACGTGAACTAAACAACTTGGTACTCTATGCTCAAGCGCAGCGTTTTGTGCTCGGAACTTTCACTAGAATATCGGGGTGACTAAGCCACATGAAGGGAGGGTCAGCATGCTTAACGTTCCACGCAATTGCTAGGATTTACCAATTCCCGCTGACTTCCTCCTCTGGACAACTATCTCCGCTGCGATGCTTTCAGCTGCTGTGGCTATCTCCACTATCGATGTGGTGGCTCTCGCATGTCAGACACCAAGAGCTTATAAGCAACCCTAACCTCAGCGACTGGCAGCAGCAACCTTGCTGTTGAGCGATGCCGGCGGCAATGTGGCGCTGGCCCCGTGTCCGCGAAACTAGGAGCAGAGGGTGTCGACGTGTTCGTTTCGCAGCGGCCAAATGTAAAGAGCGAGAAACCAACGCAATGAACGTGCCGATCCCTTTGCAAGATACCGGTCGCCAGCTGGACTTTAAATTAACTACTTATGTACATCCATCGGGCCTGCAGTTGTCGAATCTCGGATGGGGTAGTGCTCCGGATGCTTGTTTTCAGCCCTGCACAATGCTGCGCAGACTCGGGATTATTAAACCTGTTTGTGCGAATGATAGTCGCCCCAGGCCACCGTTTCCTAGAAGCACAATGCAGTTGGCGCACTTCGCTGAGCAGTCACATATTTCGCCATTTTACATATGCGGGGTTTCTTTTTCTACTGCGACCGGAAATCTTGCTATTGGTCGGAACAAGCGGAGTGCGTAACACTGCCATGTAGGCAGATTTGTGATTCAGATGTATATATGATTAGCAGCCTCAATTGAGATAACCGGCCGGTATTTGGATGCACACTTTCCCCGCACCTCCGAGCAGACACACCCACCCGGCAGAATCGATTCCTTCGCCTGTCTTGCGACGAGGATCTAGCTATTCTCTCTTTGTTGTCAGCTTGTCGCCAGAGGTTCGTCGAGGTTTCCGTCTATGGCTTGTTTTTGTCCTAACATTGTTGCTGATCTTATCTTGCCTGTCAGCGCGCGAGTTCATCCGTGTCGGGCCTTTCTACGTGATGGATAAGGCACTGGCCATTGCAGCGCTCCTCGCTATCTGCGCCATCTCGACTGTGAACGCAGCCACCAACAGTACTGCTCCGGCACAACCACAATGTGGTTTTGTGGGAAACGGGGACATGTACGGGCTTGGGATAAGACTCGGGATCTATATACAAGGTCGGCCAATACACGCCGAAAGCAAGCCGTACATGCACTAAGGTTCCGACGCCTTTAGGGTTCGCAACAACCATATCGGGAGCGTACCGACAGGAGTCGGCTCGAGGCATTAGTTTTGCCAACGGCTTTTACCAGGTACTACACACCGTTCCACTCCTTGTGGGCCCGTGACTTACCGGTTCCGTAAAGTTCGCAATGTTTATTGCCCTAACCTACATGACTGTCACCGACGAAGAGTTCCAGGTCGTCGAAGCCGCCATAATCGTCGTCTTCACCTTCTGCTCCGTCGCAATCTCAAGCCCGGAGGATCTCAGGTTCAATCGTCCCAAGAGCCTGAACTACCGTACCTTGGGAACCTTCTGCCGCCACTCCCTCGTACCCCTTGGAAAGCTCCTCGTCGATCTCGGCCTCAACTGCTACACTCTCTGGTTCTGGTGGATTGGTTAGCCCCTCCCTCAAAGCTTCATCTGATTGTTGCTGATCAACTGAACCGCAGGAATCGACGTTCTATCCCTCGCCCCCTGCACAGGCTACGCCTTCTTCTTCCACCGGGTGAGTTTCTACGGCTGGCTCCGGGTTCTGGGCCGAATCGGTTCCATCCTCCTCGTTCTCGTAGAGCTCTGGCTCCTCTACCGCGCAATACGGAACCACATGCCATCCAAGAGGCCCGTCCAGGGTATCTTCGAGTGGATGACATCCCCGCAGCGTCGCCACAAAATCGCAAGGGTCAACCATGTGGCGGATTTTACCGGCGCGGTAATGGGCTGCTGCATTATTGGGTTTTATATTGCGAGCGTGGAGATGATGATTCAGTGGAATCATGTCACCGGGGTGGATACGGTGCTAGGGAATATGGGGCAGTTGATACCGTTTTTGATTGGGATTGGGAGTATGATCGCGGTGATCTTAGAGTGGGGTGGTGTCAGTCATGGCGATGCCAGTACTGGGACTCAGACGGTGCCCGAGGAGAAGATGCATGATGATAAAGCCAGTGGAAGTGGGGGCGCTGGTGTTGATCTTGAGAGGCTGAGCATTAGCGAGCTCAAGACACCACAGAGCATCAATATTGCCGGAGGCGGGTCAGCCAGCACCGAGAAGCAATTTACCACCGTGGCCGTGAAGCCAGCAGGGTCCACCGAGAGCCAGAGCAGTGGGGCGAGTCCCCTGAATGATTCGTATTATAAGCGGTTCTGGAGATGGATCAATGAACCGCTCGGTCGGGCCGATGACGACCCATCGCGTGTATGGAGATGGTATACAGTTTAAGTAGAGCACTGCTGTGAATATGTATTTCATGAAGATGCTTAGAGTTAATGTTAATGAGGGTCAAGGGATGGGATATAATTTGTATTAATGTAATCATTGTACATACGAGTTCTACGACGCAAATTGTGGGCGAGGAATGATTGAAAATGATACTGGGTTCTGCGAATGACTTCATCAATGATCACTTATTTCTAGTTTATATTTCAGGCACAAAATTCTATCTCATTACTTTCACCCTTTCTATCACGGCCATACAACTTCTGAGCGTTATTAGAAGTCAGGGGTAGTAAGATTTCGTGTAGGTTGTAGATGCTGAGGTACAGGCTCGAACTCGGGTTACGCCTAAGAGCATGAGCAGTGTACACGTGCCGTAAGTTTGAGGCCCAGAGCACGCCCGAAAACCCGGCTCCTGAGACCAAAGGGCCTTTACTCCCTTTCGTTCCCTCTTACTATCCCATCTCTTCCCTCATCCTCTTCTCTAACCGCTTAAACAGCTCCTTATGACTCTTCCCCACCGATCTCCACACAAACCACCTCAACACCCATGGTGCACTCAGCACCTCAAAAACCTCCGTAATTTGGCCTCCCTCATCCAGACTCCATGAGCTCTGCGTCTTCGTCTTTATCCACCCCACTCCCGCCTCCACTTCAGTGATTAACCCCGATACTGTCGGCGTAGCGTGTGCTATGCAGCTTGTGCTCGTTTTGTAGCCAAAGGGCAGGGAAATGCGGTAGGTAAGGGTGTAGACCTCAGTCTCGGGGTTTGATGATGTCGACTGAGCTGGGGTGGTTTTGCTATGGGATATGACAGCAGGGTTGAGGGTGAAGAGGAAGGCAGGTTGTTGAAGGTGAGAAAGGAGAGAGGCGTTTGGGAGGGTGGCGGAGGTGGTGAGGGTCTTGTTGTGCCGGCGCTGAATTATCTCCATGATGCGAGATCTTGTAGTTTGAATGAATGAAGTCTGGCGGATGAAGCAGTGCTGCACTAACTACTCTAGGAAGAAGATATGGTATCTCCAAGACTAATCATGTCTTGGAACGTTGCTTTCTTTTATGGGGTGGGGTTAAAACGGGGAGCGTCAAACTCGTATTGCCACATGATGCGTCCAACTGGGGTGGCAGATACAGTGTAACAGTGGGGATGTTGACTCTTCAACCCCGCACGTTGCTCCATCCGACTTGCATTCTACTGTTTGCTAGTGTCTTCACTAACCAGGCAAGTCATAAGCCCCCTTCTCGTCGTAGAATTCAAACTGACAATGACTAAACGAACTAGGCGCATCTTTTTAGCCTTTGTCTTTGCGACCTTGCACGATGGCGCCAATATCCGCTCTTCACCACGACGTGATCTTCAATATCCTGGTGCACATCCAGAGTAGCCGGGACCTACAGGCGGCGATATCCTCAGCACACATCTTTCATGACACTTGGAAAGAACATCCTGTTGTAATATCCCATGCTGTTCTGGAACGGGAATCATTTCTATCGGAGGCATTGGAATTGCTTGGTGTACAGAAGTCCAAGGCCGCACGCTTAGGTACGACTGGTATCTCCCTTGAGGTGTAGCTTTCTTGCTCAGAGTCTCAATCAGAGGGTTCACAAAGAGTGGTTGAACTCCTTGATTCGGAATCCCAAAGCCTCCAGCTCCTACAAAACGCACGACGTGTCTCGCAAGCAGTTCAGCACCTCGAAAACGTCGAAATTTACTGCAGTAATGATGACAATTGTTGGGCACGACAACAAATGCTACCTGACGAACGAATCTGCGCATCCCGATCCTTTTATCATCTGTGGATTCTGGCGGAAGCATCAAGAGCGGTACTGAAGTCAGGTTCGGTCTTTACAACGTTTAGTCAGCGGGTGCTTAAGTGTGCATATGAATTGGCGCAATGGGTTCTTTATCGATCTGATTACAGCTTTTCGAGGGATTGGAAAACTAAAATACCATATATTTTGTATTACGTGCCTTTGCGCTCTGAGTATGGAGTGTATGGTTATGGTGGGCGTGGACTTGTACATGATAACGAGTCGCAGGGGAGATTCTTTAATAATACTTGGGAAATGCTTATTGTACGCCGTAGATGGCAAGTCAATTGCGCCTCACACCCACGTAAATAGCGGGTTCTCGGCTATCGTAGGTTTGGATCTTATGGATAATATTTCGGCTTTCGTGCCAATCTTATCAGTACGTACTTCTACAGCATGTAGCTAAAAGAACAGAGTATTATAAATAAAAATTAAGCTGCTTGTATTGTTAAAAGCCTAACTTCATCCACCGTGAACAGTACAATGCTGTACCCACTGGGTATTAGTCTGAACGCCTGCAATTGAAAGTATGAAGCACTGTGGGAGAACATGCGACATCGATATGGTCGCTGCCACTTACGTACTATCAATGCTGTGTGATTACTTACAACGACAATAACCAGCCCAGCGATCGTCTAGAGTAAATCAATAAAAATGGAACAAAATGGGCTTTTTGTGCTTAGTACTCTTCTAGTGAATGTGTTATATATAAACTGATTGTTTGGGGTATCGATCTTGCCGCTTAATGCCTACTTACTCGATACTTTTGGCCACCCGCTGTCCACCTTACAAAATCAATGCTAAATATTCTACTTACCTTTATGTAGAGTACATATCAGAGCTAAGTTGTATGTATTGCCGCAGCGGCCTGCCTTGTCCAATGGGATTGCGGTACAGCTGTGTAACCAACCCCTCATATAGCCCCCCTTGGTCGTATGAGAATCAGACACAGCAAAGTGTCCCCCACAATTGCGACTTCCAGTGCCAAATATCAAAAGCCATCACACAACAATCAAGGACATCGCGGGAAGCATCTCTGATCAACTGCGCCCTGCAGTCTTTCAAACCCCATCTGCGCTTACTTTGCCTACCGTTCTGGCTCGACATGTACACAGACCTAGATGACCATCCGCCAATGTACCACGGACCTCGGACCCCTTCCAGTACTGAGTCTCATTAATGTACCCATTTCCAATTCTGTGCTAACGCACTTAGGTAATTAATTCCTACGCCACACGCCCACTTCAAGCTGGATTCCGCAATCCGACGCAACCCAATACCTGCACCCTCAAAGTTGTAGAACAACCAAGAAAACCCGGCAATATCGAATTCGACACTCGGGTGGATACGATCACGGCTGCCTCGGGGCACATTGCACAATGTATTCAGTCCGGGATGCTCACCTGCACCATCCACGAAAGCGCCGACCACGTGCAACTTCTCCTCAAGTACGTAGAAACCGGAATCTACGATCCGGCTGACATATCACGCCGCTCTGCCGACAAGCAATATGTAGTCTTTAGCCAGATAGAGTTCTACTTATTCTGCATTCCGATGGAGTGCCCAAGTCTCTGCGATATTGTGCGGGTGGGAATACAGAGCGGTATTGAAGTCATGGCATGGGGTCCTACGCTTGGCGACAACGATTGGTTTTTAGTCACAGACATGGGCTCACCAGCCCATGCTGGTCTCTTGTGTTGGCTGTGCGAGCGAGGTGGGGGGCTCTTTGCGGAGCTTCCAGATGGAGACGCACTGAAGTCCAGCTTATTAAGATACCTTAACAATCTGTGGCAGTTTTATAGAACTTACTTTAGAGAAGGAACAGCGGAATTTTATATCAACAAGGACCACAAGAAGGTGTGGGAGGCTATGAAGCTTTACAGACAAAACGTTCCGGTGGATATCTATGAGTCTGATGCAGTTAAATATGGTGTATCGGAGGAATCTTCGGGCTAGTCCAGAGTGCCAAAGCTTTTGTCCGAGCGATGGAAGTAACCCACTATGTCTCTTGTGTCTCATAGAAAGGGCAAGGAAGGCTTTCGTAGCAGTGATATGGTTAGCAATAATATATTCGTGGCCAAAAGAAGAATTCTTGGGAGATCGTGTTGTTAAGCTTTCGTCCCATGATTGGCGACACTAACAAAGCATGACAGGCTCGTTCTATGAATCTCGAGAAAGTCGTAGGAAAAGTCCCGGGTCCTTAAACTTGTAATATACCATTGGAGATAAACTGTGAGCAGGTTTACATGAAGCAGTTCGAGTACCGAGACACATACCACTTCACTTTGAAGTCAAGGGTGCGGCCGACAGGTGAGAATTTGGTTCGGGCAGGCTATGGCAAAAATGCATTAATGTAAATATTTTTAGGAATGGGCGAAGTTTGAGGATAGCTTAGCAGCTAGTCTTGGAGGGATTGGAAACTAAAATACCATATATTTTGTATTACCTGCCTGTGCGTGGTGGTGGGAGTAGACTTGTACATTATAATGAGTCGCAAGGGGGGTTCTTTGATAATGTTTAGGAAGTGTTTATTGTACGCCGTAGATGGCAAGTCAATTGCGCCCCACACGCGTAGGTAGCAGGTCCCTGGCTATCGTGGGTTTGGATCTTATAGATAATATTTCGGCCTTCGTGCCACTCTTGCTTATAACTCTAGACCTTACAATGAATGCTACATATACATATTCTACAATACCAAATACCACCACACCAAGACCAAGGACATCGCCAGCAACGACTTTGAGAATTATGGATCCATCGCTTCTAAGCATACATATCTACATCGTCCCACAAACCTCCGCCACCCCTCCTATATGAGATATCAGAATGAGACCTAGCATATCCCCTACACACTCGGCTGGGCCGATTTTGTTGTAGTTTGTCATCATGAAAATACCACGTTCCTCCAGCCTTCAGGTCAACGTGCAGATAATACATGAGCGGGTTTACATTTAGAAGGGCCTGGAGAATGTAGCTACACCAGAACTTGCTTTGCAGTTAAGCCGTGATAACCCCATCCACTAATCCTACCAGCCCATCAGCCGATAGATGAGCAAAGCGGGCTATGGTGGAGACATCTTTTTAGAAGCCAGCGAAGATAGGCTTCACCGCTAGACAGTGATAAGCATTAAGGCTCTGCGGGAAGGATGTGCTCTACATTATAGGCTAGTGCTTTTTGGTAGTGTTTGAAGAACGAACAAGCACCCCGGACGCCAGTGCGCTTTAGAATGCAATGTGCTCCATATTGTCGACATTTTCGAAATGGGATGCACTAAATTAAGATCAATCATGAGTGCTCACTCCCGAATTGTTACTATCTCCCGATTTTTTGATTGTTGACATATACCATTGTTTCAGTAGACACATGCCAGAATGAAGAGATGCGAATAAGCAACAGGAATTTTGCCATTGCGTTAAGGTTAGGGGTAAAGTTGTAAAATTCCTAATAATCCCTCTATTGTGGGTTCTATTATGGAGGGGCCTATAGGCACGGCGTGTGCGTGTAAAGTCCGTACAGTAAATGTATAATATCATCTTAACCCTTATCTTAATCAAACACTAGAGACCTTGAGCTCTGGGCAAACCCAAAATTCTCACTTGAGTTTTCTCGGTCTTGACTCTGTAATGAGCAACATCACTAAAGACAGTAAGGCAGTGATAGCTGAAGGTCATTCCTTTACTCTCTTGATTCTACAAGTCTGTTTAGTTACCCATTCAAACCAAGCGCGTACTTTGGCGCGTAACAGAGACTGAGAAATCCTAAGTGAGAATTTTGGATTTGCCCGGGGCCCAAGGTCTCTACTACTCTAGATCATATTTTCTTCACCCAATTGACTACCAAGTCCCGCTCTCGTGCCCAGAGCTTTTGTCGGTTTGCTAGGTCTGCTAACTGAGCTTGCGAAGGAGGCAGATGCTAGTTGCGAGCGCAACCAAGCCCAACAAGCGTTTAATGTTGCACTTATTCGTAATACTTAGGGCGAGTAACCCTATATTTCACTGCCCTATCCCCTACACGCTCAGTTTTGTCAGATTTGTTGCCGTTTCCCTCTTGAGATGGCGCGCGATCAATCAAGTTGGCCAATAAGTTGTCCTTGAACGCCATTACATACTGAGAATAAACCAACCAGACCAAATGGCAACAAATCTGACAAAATCGAGCGTGTAGAGGATAGCTGATACCTTGTTTACTCGATAATAGGTATATTCGCGTAGCAGAAAACAAGGATAAGCGAGTCAAGGTGCATAGTAGGGCAAAGCTAGTTTGGATGTGGTTGTGATTTATGATGGTAGGTGACGTTATAGTGATGTTCCGTGGAGGGTTGTTAACTTGGGAATAAAATCCATCGCTAAGTTGACTATACTAGAACTGGGGTTGTACCCTTGGATCAAAGAGAAAGGCTGTGGAATATGGTGGGTTAACAGATTGTCCATTACGTGTCCTGATGGCTCATTTGATTGTCAATGGCCTAACTGGTTGCCAAATTTCTCCCGATGTCTTACCAAATTGTCGAACTACACCTTTCTCGCCACATACCAGATAATAGACTTTGCCACCTGGACTCTGCCTCGGCAAGCTTAACTTTCCTTCTACGCGAATGTACCTTATTATCGGGTGGACGGGGTAATCCAGAATAGGAGCTGCTTCAGATACCAGAAAAAGGGTTCAGCGAGACTCAAGCGATATGTCATGTAAGTCGGCCAATGAATACCTTCGGATCCCTCTTTCAATGCATCAGGAGGCGTCCGAGTAGGTCGATTGTTAGTCTCGGAGTGTGCTACACTTGTCTGAGTGATAGGCTCTCCAAGTAGCCTAAACCTATACTGGAAAGGACACAACCGTAATTGTATAGAGTGACACATAATGGATCAACATTTCCTGCATGTATTTTTGTCTTGCTCCCATGAAAATCCTCTGCTGTATATTTTTCGGTAATAGAGTATATATAATTATTTTTTACATATCCTTTACTATATATATCCTTACTATATAACACAAGGACGCGAAAAAAAAGACGCGAAATTTTATCTGGCCAGAATATGGTGGTGAGCTTGCGAGCAACAACACACATGTTCACTTATAGTATACGTAGGGATATAACACACGAGGTCACGAAAAAAGTAACGAAAATTTACGTACTTGGCAGGAATATAGCGAGTTTGCAAGTAGTAACACGCTCGGAGGAGCTAGAGGCGAATTCGGATTAACTTCGAGAGAGTACTAGCAGAAGTATAGAAAATTTGTTTGTCCTTGATCGTACTCGTCTTGCACTAGATTTTTAGAGTCACGTGATATAAGCCTCTTACCTCGCCATAAATTCACTAATCAGATTGTCTCGCTCCACACATTACTCGCCCTTCGTGAACCCTCAACCCTAATTCGCTCCGCTAGGTTGAGATTCTCGTTAGAGCCCTGATTAGTGATTTACGGCAATGTACGAGCCTTACATCACGTGACTCCGAGAATCTGTGCGAGACAACTAATTAGACATGAGCTTCGCTCCGCTCAGACAATGGCCCGATATTTACAATTGGATTTGAAAACTTAATTTACATGTAAATGGATGGTGGTAATACAATTAGGGAGTTAAGAGGAAGAGGAGGAGGAGGAGGAGGAGGAAGCGGAACAGGAAGAGGGAGAGGGAGAGGGATGGCCACTCAGACACTAAGAGGCTGCCTCTGTCACTGAAGAAGAGGCGCAACTGCACGCGATCTTATCTATCGCAGCATTAACCTTCGTCATTGCTTACAATATAATATCACATGAATTGCACGTTACCACTCCAAAATGTCCTTTCCCTCAATATATTTCAGGCAGAGCTGCGACGAGAATCTCAACCTAGCGGAGCGAATTAGGGTTGAGGGTTTACGGAGGGCGAGTATACATCTGGAGTTAAACTAGGGACTGTTTCAACTTGGTACCGTGAAAAGATTGAGATGCAGATGGCATAGTTTGCTTTTCTCGCAAGTACCCTTTGGCAGGAAGGGGGCTGCTCCGAACACCTGCTCCGTTGCAGGCGCTGTTCGAACTTGGCCATGTTGTCTCGCTCTAGACGGTAAGCGATCTTTCAAAATGTCGCTCGTGACCTCACTATCACCACTAAAACCCCAGCCGCTTACTGAATCGTGTGGCGATGATAAGAGGTACGACTAGAGCCGCATCACATGAAGGGCTTGCGTTGGACAATTGGCCAAATGCAACCAATCATAACCTGGAATTTCACACCAATCCATTGGTAAAACTTTCATCTGCCGAGTACCAATCAGTTAATAACCCTAACCTGGGCCTAATATGCGCACGCACGTATGATTTTTCACTGCATGGCTGTCTAGCATTCCAGATAAAACTTGGCTCGGAGAGCTTAGTTATTCTCAGGCTCAAGGAGCGAATTTTCCCCAAACTTATTTTGAGGGGTTTATCCTAGAGCCTTATAAGCTGGGCCAATTCTGGACACGATTGAATATAACGAGAAAATGTGCTATTCGAGCCGCCGCCATTCAACAGCTAGTAACAAATAATGTTTGGGAAGTGTGTAACGAAAAAGATGCCGGCTGGAGGCTTTTCTCATGTGGTTGCCTAATGTCTAGCGAAGTTTGCTGCATACACGCAGTGGAAGGTTCTAGAGTAGAAAACAACAGCTTAGAGATCCAACACAGCAAAGTCAGGAGCCACAGCGTGGGTTAGAAAGAAATGCGGCCGAGAGGATCAAGTTTCGCGATTTCATATGTCACAAGTCGCCTAAAGTCCAAAAAAGCAAACGGCAACCAAGATACCATGGTTAGCCGAAGCAGATAATTGCCGATTGCTGCTTATCGTACAGCGGATGGAAAAAAGTCTTGCATCAAGGTACCGTAAGCGGTGTACCAATCTGCAAAAGAACAGATGGTTTCTGTAAGATGTAGCTTGGTAACAACACTTAAAGGACATTGTTTCTTAGCTCTGCGAATTTAGAGAGCTTTCTAGTTATTTATGTGGAGTAACAGAGGTATCTAGTGGAAATAGTGATAACGCAGTATTACCGCCCAAAAAACATAATCAATAGGTTTTAGTAAGGCTGAACCCACAATACAGATCCAGTACCAATTTTGGAACCCACAGGAACCTGTATTTGATATGGGGACTGGTGTGAATTCTGTGGGCTTTCCTACAGCAAATTGTCCGTTGCTGTCTGTTTATGTAAGACTTTTGCACCCGCGGTACATATCAAACAGGACGACCCCTACATCAGAGACCCCAAATATGACAAGTACCGATTCCTGGCCGGGTGCACAGTCGGCATATGTTGAACCATGATGAGATGTGTTTTAAGTTTGCAGGGTACGTACTTAAGTACGTAGGTCAGCACAACGTCGGCTATACCTGGTCGAAACCGGAGCGGATATTTGGGAAATTATTTCTCGGCCGCGATGATTACCTGATTTGGCAAGAAATTACTCTTTTAGGTAATAAATATGCAGACCATCCACCCCTTGCCCATACTAAAACCCACTTTTTCAAATGCTTATTCCTCCACAAACACTGCCTATTTTGAAAACCTGGCTCTGCAAGGTGATATAGAACTATCGAAATAGTCGTTTCACAGCATTAAAAGGGATTTCCGACTTTTTTGGTGGTGGAATTAAGCCTCAAAAATGGTCGCATGTCATGGAAAATGTACACCGGTTTAAGGAGTCCTAACCATAATATATCGCTTCTATTGTATTCTTCCAGTCGAGGCGTTTAAAGCCAACGCGTATTGATGTTGACGTTTCACATTTAAAGCTACAGCTCTAATCCGAAATTTGGGTATCTAGCAAAGGTGTAGAGCACCCTTACAAATACTAAAACGAGGAGAATCAGTCAAGGAGAAAAGTATGCCCTTGCCTGAATATCGAGTTAGTGATACCTATTAAAGTAAGAAAGGCTGGACCATCTCATCCTGCCGAAGAGATGGAATGGATGCCACTTCGTATGAGTAGCTTTCGTTCATCGGAAGCAACTACTGCCACGGAACCGATACCCGGGATAAAGCAGCTACAATGACCTAAAAACCGCCCATCTGGACAAACGTCCAGCAATAATCAAAATAAGGCCAAAAGCGCAAAACCATCCATCTTTCCTTGCACTATTCCGGCGAATTCAGGAATTATCACCTATCACCTATCACCATCTGTCAAATAGCGCATAAAATCTGCTGGCTATGAACTAGATGTTCTTGCTTTTAGCTTTTCTCTCCAGATAGCAATTCCGATATACCTCGAATTTGGACCCACTGTGACTGATGGGAAGCTGCGACAGCAGCAAGAACTGCAAAACAGTGCTCCAACCGCAGTCATTCATGTAGGCGGACTAGCTGAGGAGGATAAAACACAATGGCTGCGAAGGCAGGGATTGCGCAGGGACCCCGCCTAGCAACGGGTTAATCTATTGATGATGTGGAGCTTTATAATAGGTACCGCTGGTCAATCTCAAAACCATCCCATTAGGATAGTCGTATTGCCATAGCCAGCAAATAGAGTAGCGGAATGAGAGGAAGGAAACGAGGCACCGCGTCGAATGCAGCGTCATGAATCACTCAATCTCAGCTTGCATGTGCTGATTCTCCTTGGCCTCCTTCGTATATCTGCGCTGTTGATGATGTTCTACCCCACCGACCAAGTTTCCTACTTGACCAAGGGGACATCCCCTTGACCACGAGGGTAGCTTAGCCCGCAGGGCGTCCTACTAGGCAAGATCCTTTATTGGTGGGTAGGATATCTCCTAGCTAGAAAGAAATATACATTGCAGGTGCACTAGTGTGATGATAATATCTCCTGACCAGAAATTGGTATACTTTGTAAGTGGGATATCTCATACCCAGCTAGTACAGGCGTAGATAACTTTCCTGCTCCAATGTCAACTCATTCTGCTAGAAACACTCAGGGAAAAGAAGTTTCCAACCAGCTTGCGGCCAAACTAGAGAGGTAGATGAATTTTTTGGACGCCTGAAAGCAGTCTGTTAGTCAACGATCCTTTTTTGGACCTAGGAAAATGGAAATTGGATGACAAAGTGCAGGTATAAATAAATGTATTCTAAGGATAGGTGCCAGTGGTTGAACTTTCAAGGCGATTGTTAATTTTTCACAGGTCGGTGGGGTAAAACATATTTTCTCTCGCTGCAGAGTGTACAAAATGGCCTCAGGCAGCCACGCATGAGGAAATGATTGTGACGACGACGACCACAACCAATTGCTCCTTGACTCGTGACTGTAACGGCCGTATGCACAATCCATGTTAAACTTACACCTTAGGTCGCTGCCCAATGAGACATCTAATCATCTGAGGTTGCAGTTCCAATTTGCTCTTATTCTCAGATTTCGCCTTGCAATTGCGGCTCGTCAAAAAAAAAAGGAAAACAAAATACGAGCGGGAGCGCAGTTCCACCGTAGATTGACCGTTTAGTACATATATTCCTCAGCATCGCTGACTGAATCCCATTCACGCCCTAGTTCGCCGTCTTGAATACCAATAAGTATACACTATCTTTCGAGTGATCTGTTGCATCCGCTGAAGCCGCCATAAACGGACCGAGGTACCCATTTGCGTATCACTGTCCCGGATATCGTTTCGAACTCATCCACCAAGCCTCCTCCAACGCTCGGGTTCCATTTGGCTGTTATGATCCTCCATCGATAACCAACCTCAAAATCTTTTATCCTAGCTATCTGCATCGATCACCGTATACCAACCATTGTCTTGACTGCCGAGACTTCCTTCGCCGGGGAAATTTCAACCCGCAATCATCGATCAACCTTTAAGCTACTACCGTAATCATCCTCGGAGACCATGATTCCCGATCGAAGCATGTCACTTTCGGGAGAAGCAACGGCAGAGATGGACATTGCAGTCGGCAATGCGCACCGTTGGACTTTGATGGGTAGCGCCCCCTCAGTGACCGACTATGAGGACCCTTCGACCCAGCCAGCAGCCACAGAGTGTCAGGGCTCCAGCACCGAAATGACCTCGCATTCACCAACACTTTGGGCGGCGTCAAAAGAGAATAATTTTTATGAATCAGGAGATGAATCAGAAAGTAATCCAAGTACGACAGCTGGCCGACCCATGGCTGGCAACCCGCCGCTAACCTCAGCCTTCGGCGTGCCTCCCGCATGTATCGGCAATACCAGTAGTGTGACATACGTCGAAGCCATCCATCTGAAAGGTCTACCTCACAACAGAACGGATTTACTCTCGGAACACAGAACTGCGGATGGGTATGACAGCTACGCACAGTTGCCAAACCTTAACGTTGATTTTTTGGATCGTGTCTTCCCCTCGTTCTGTCCGGATCTGATCATCCACGATCCAATATTCGACGATCCAAACGTCCGTAGAAAGTTTTCTGACGATACGCTGAGTACTGGGTGGTTCTGGCACAAAGAAACCGGCAATATTGTCGAGGGGGTGGTTGAAGTCAAGCCAAGTGTCTCCAAAGTCTTTGCTCGTGCAGTAGCGGCCGGACTCTTCCGGTTAGATCATGGATAATCTGGCGGTGTGATTGCGTATCTCTTCAGTCTGGACTAATTGCTAAGCCTGCGCGCCTGGTGGTTATATTATCGGAATGTCGGAACTTGAACCCTGGGTATGGAATCGATTGTTACTCGGAACTTTTCCTTTGTTTGAATTTTCTTGTCTTGCTTCGGGAGGGATGTTTGGCCGTCGGGGGTGGGGGGTGGCCAACGGCCATGGTGCTCACAGCCAGTGTGACGATATTAATGATTTTTTAGAGGTGTATACGTCTGACGGAGTGCGATGGGTCCGGGTTATGTGTCGTGAATCTTTTTTTTGACTTTGAACGGCCTTTCCATTGTTTTCTGTCGTTGGCTTTTGAGGTGTTGGTTTGAGACTTCTTTCCTTATGTGAGTTAGCAGAGGAATACGACAAAGAATTTCCAGTATATATACTTTGAGTTTTCAGTGGGCTTTGTGGAAGTAAATTCCGCAAAATGCTGCCTAGAATTAGCCGCATGAGATTCTAGAGCCAACACTTCGCTATAACAAAGGCTAGTACTTGATGTAGCTTGTGTTCACGAGATGAAATTAATCTTCTGAATGATGAACTTTAGTGCTCGCACTTGCTTCCGGCCGACCTGATATGCCCGGAAATGCCTGATGCTCCAACCTCATAGCCGAAAACTGTGTGAATGTTGTGCAAATATGAACTAAAGAGTTTCATTTTGCAAACTCCCTCACCAAATTTCGCGAATAGTAGTGAAACAAAATCCATCAGTTGCACTGTCCATAGATAACTGAAGTTTTTAAGTGAGGCCCTGTCGCATCGGGGCACTGGTCAGAGATAGTGGCAGCCAATTTATACTGATTACACCCATTTCTATACTATACATAATCTTGTTGATAAAGAGCGGCGACAGGAGAAATATTGGCCCCCACCTCAAGTGGAGCCGAATGCAAGCCGGTAGTTAAGCCTTTATTTTATGCACATGCATGCACGTTGACGACCTAAACTCAGCAACAGAAATAGGTTAAAACAGTTCCAATCCTGGTGGCTGCGCTGGGTTCCCGGGTGTATAGTTTGTCACGCAAATGGCTCTCACTAACATTGTGTCTCTCCCCAAGTGTGCCAACCAATTTCCTTTCAATAAGATCTCTCGTGTATCATGCTCGGATGGATGGCCCTCTCAAGTACATCCGGCTGCATTGCCTTAATTGAAAGATCGATGTCTAAGATACTGATGACTGCTCAATGTTTGACTACCCTGTTCCATGTCGGATCAGTATCAGCGTTGGGTTGGGCAAATGGCTAAAATTTAATGAAAACCATAGAAAGAGTAATAATATTTGCATCCGCATACCTCTGACACTTTAGGACACATGTCTGTAATGCATCTGCTGGATGAAAAAGCTTCTGACCGTCGCCGTTGCTTGACTGTCGGATTCGCCGGGTAGTTCTGGGTGGTCCTGGTCAAAAATATCATACCGCGCAGGAGGTACCTATATATACTCTTCTCCCTTGGAACGCCCCGGGCTCTACCATAAGTCTCACAATTCGGCTTTTGCAATCAGGAGTGCCGCAGAAACACCTGTTGTGGGCTAGACATCCGGGACAATTGGTAGCCCGATGACCCTCGCCAGGTATGTTAGAGGATATCCCAAAGCATCGTCCAGTCATCTATATGAGAAGGTCTTTCTGCAACCAATCAGACAACCTATCTCGGCTAGCTTTCCTCCGCCTCGGTTAGCTTTCTCCCGTCTCGGCCAGCTTTCCCCCGCATTCCTGGTCACTAAAATTTCCCTGAAGATTTTAGGATTTGATAGGGCTATACTGTAGTAACTGTCCCTTTCCACCGTGTCGATGGAGGGTGTCGTTAGCAGGCGGTCGCCAATTCCGCCCTTGGGTCAGACAGTGTACACACGAGACGAGATGAGACGAGCACGACCTGGGCTCGAACCGTCCTGTCTCGCCACCAAATAAAGCTCGTGGTCTCGAGAGTCGAGACATTAGAGTGATAGAGCACGAGGTCTCGAGCTGTCTCGAGCCCAAATGCCTATAAGTACTTTCCTACTTTCAGCGGTTCAAAATCCGCCATAACATCGTTTGTTGGATTGGAGTCTGTAGTTGCAGGTTCAGCTATGGCTGAATATTGATTCTCTGCGGTTGGCTGGAGGTCTTTAAATATGCGACTGACTCGAAGTTCTGTGAAGGTGTTCAACACCGCTCTTAGCCGAGGCTGATCACAATATATCACTCAAGAGAAACGCGTAATTACTGTTGCACATGGACCTGGCCGAGCTGAGCTGATGGCAAGGCACCCAGCCGGTAGGGCATAAGGCACCCAATTACCCTTGTACATATCTCGAGTCTGTCTTCCTCTTCTCTTCTCTCTGTACCATAGTCTATGCACACGTTTCTCCCCTTCATATCGTAACTGTTACAATAATCGTTTGAGCGTAGAGGAAAGATGTATAAAGACCTCTGGATTCTCAACTGGTATAGAGGGTAACCTTCCTACGACAGAGAACAAGCCTTAACAATATGTTCAGATAGGAAAGCCATTCAATTACATCTACTCTATTCTGAATACTTTCTATGCCTGAGTGAAGCGTTGAAGTAAATTACCTAGCATCAGTTCTTGTATATAAGTCCTAATATCAAGCAGTGATGTCAACCGTCCCGTCCGACGGCCGTCGACGGCGGTCCGGCCGAGATTTTTCCAGGACGGACGGGACGGCGCCCAGGCCGTCCGTCCCGTCCAAGCTTGACAATGACGGCTGGGGACGGTGAAATTGCCATCCCCGGCCGATAACTAAGTATTTAGGTGTTCTACATGGCTTGAAATGAGTGAACAACGGTAATGGATAGAGTTTACTGTACATAGTGTGGGTAAATTTGAGATTTGTATAATTTAGCCCATTTTACTACTATATTTTCGAATTTCATTATCTACAAGGGAACACGCGTGTAGGAACCACACGGTACCCCGAAAAATAAGTTTCCACTACTTCTTCTGGTTCTCTCTCAAAGTTGGCCCGAACTCACCTCCGGCTCCTTCGGGCGTGTTTGTTGCTCGCAAGCTCGCCATATTTGGCTGTAACCGAAGGCTGTCTCCTCCGGCCAAGTAAATTTTCATAACTGTGCCCTCGTGTGTTATATAGTAGGGATAGATATCTACCAGGGACGGCCGGGGACTGCCGTCATTTCCGTCCGTCCCCGTCCTGAGTGATCCCGGACGGACGGGACGGTTGACTTCACTGATATCAAGTCTAATAGTGAGACAAGAGGAAGGATACTTAGAAGGGATTGTGTGTACCTTCATCGGCAAAAGTGCAAATGCACTACAGGCTGCACTACACGTATTCATGCACCCGCACAATTCATAACAAGTCTCCTGTGGACTCCTGCATGACGCGCGGTCTATAGTGGATATATAGTGACACATATGTGGGCATATGGAAGTTTATATGGTCAGCAGATTCTATGGACCTATGTAAGCCTTGACTGGCAACAGGCTTCCGCTGGTACTATACACGCGATCGATACTATTTTTGAGAGCTTGCTTGAGAGAGCACGTGAGAGCACGCTTGAGAGTATGCTTGAGAGCAATTTGGTGGTTAGATTTATACTGCTAGAAGCATTCTACCATGAGAAGCTTTGGCCAGATGGAAGCTTTGGCCAGATGGAAGCTTTGGCCAGACGGAAGCTTCATTCGTAAAAGTGTAATTCTACTATCCCCTACACGCTCGGTAGCCTTCAATTCGTATCCTATTCCTTTCGGGTATAGTGTGAGTAAAAGATCGTCGTGTGGCAAAGACTTTGATTGGTTGGCTAGACATCTGATGTTGCTTTACTCACAATATACTCGAAAGGAATAGGATACGAATTGAAGGTTACCGAGCGTGTAGGTAATAGGCTGGTGCTACGCACACATGCGCACACACGTAGCTCATAACAAGTTCTTTACTGCCAACAGGCTTCCACTGGTAATATACACTATCGAAGCTATGATTGAGCACGTTTGAGGGCATGCTAAAGAGGGCACTTGAAAGCTGAGTTCAAAGTGTATATGTTCCTACCCATACGCCAAATTTTCCCGTTGGCCAACGGGTCGACCCATATGCCAACTCGTCATCTTGGTGAAAGGACATCCGATATGCCAACCGAGAGAACCGACTGAGGTGCCAAGTAAGAGGTTAGGAAGAGGTTGGAAAGGCACAGTGCAGCGCTATTTTTCTCAACTTTTGAACTGTCCTACTTCTGCATCACAGTAACTATCTTGTACCTCAGCTCCGACTCTACCAGAAATTATCTCAACTACAACAATGACTTCTTTCGGTCCCAGTACCATCACCACTAGCACCTCTACCAGGTCCACATGTACCCTAGTAGTACTGCATCACAGATCAGTGAAGGATTTTCGTAAATACGCGGTTGCTAGGAGTTCTCGCGTACCTTGAGAGTAATACAGCAACAACAAAGGCGTTGTTCAGTACTAGAAAAGTAAGCGAGTACACAATTGGTTTTTTTCCAAAGGAAAAGCCGAATGCCTGCACCTTCAATTCGTCAATCAACCAACAGATCTACACCAATTGACGAATGGCCAAAAGATAAAAGTGTCTTGGGATTTTAGGTTGAGATTTCGTCCTAGGACCGGTGGCACGAAGTTTCAAACAAGACGAGCCCGTGGTATGAATCTCGAGAAAGGTCGTAGAAAAATTCCCAGGGTTGACCGTCGTAATAACCTATGGTGACAATTCATGAGCGGGTTTACGTTTAGAAGGCCTGGAGAATACACCAGAACTCGCTTTGCAGCTAAAGCCGTGCCAAGCCATCCACCACCAGCTGATAAATGAACAAGGTGGGCTATGGTGGAGATGTATTTAGAAGCTAGCGAAGATAAGCTTCACCGCTACAATGGTAAGCATTGAGGCTCTGCGGGAACGATGTGTTCTAACAGCATTACAGGCTAGTCCCTTTTGGTAATTGTTGTTGGGTGAGCATGCAGTCTCGAACGCTGGGAAGCGCAAGTACACCCAGACCTTGGTACGCTCGAGAATAAAAAAGCAATATGTTCGCTATTATGCATTCTGGAGGGCGTCCGAGACGCTTCATGTTGTCAACATTTTCGAGAGGGATACTAATTAAGGTCAATCATGAGTGCTCACTCCTAAATTGTGAGTATTTCTCTGATACGAATGTAAAGCGGACAGAGTCTATTCTACTATCTAAGGAGAAGCTCTGTCTTTATATACATGAAAGCCTGGAACACCATGGAAGTCCATGGAAGCTCACGATTGCAAATACCAGTGGCGGTGGCGGTGGCGAGTGAAAACTCGTGGATGAGTCTACAACTGTGAGTCCATAGCCTGTGAGTCAATTCGGTGATCTCAGTGTATCGGCGACTTCCTCTCAGGTCATATAGTAATATTCTCGACTTTTGATTGTTGACATTCTTCTGTCGACATGTATCATTGTTTCAGTAGACACATGGCAGAATTCATACCTCTGGTAAGTTTACGCAACTAGGTGTGAGAAGATGTAATGTTTTGTAAATTGTGTTCCTTAACAGTGGCCCAATCCTGAGTTCACATTTGAAATGAAGACATGCGAACAAGCAATGCGTCGTTATGAGGCGAAGTAAGAGTGACAATATTTGAGGCGGTCAGCCGCTTCAAAAAGCAATTCCTAAGTCTGCGTTCAAACGATCTGTATGGCGCTGCTTGCATATGACAGATCAGTTTTCAAAGTGGGGCTGAACGTCTGTACTGCTTTGGCCGTGTCAAATCTCGGACTCTCCGATTCGAGCCCCTTTGCATATCTCTGCCTGTTCCCTTGAAAATTTAGTGACACAACAAGACGAATAGTTTACAGCCACCCGTTCGCGATATAGGTAAGTAGTTCACCAAAAATCAAAAGTTATTACCCACTCACTTTGAACTTGAGCAGGAGACGAGCGGGATCCCCTTCGCCGCCCCTTGACAGCTGCTAACAGAATTCCTGGAAGGACTGGTTTCGGGCGGTCGTCTCAAATCAACACCTAGTTGGATTGCAGGCACTGTCCTAGGCATAACACGAAGTTACTAATTTGCAACATCAGGTTTGTTAAGCATATCTCTCTGCCTTGAACTTAGCCATGCATTGCCCCACAGTGAAACCAGTCTCACCTTTTGAAGACATAGCCTCCGGCTTGGCGCTGTGTTCATGCATACGCAATTGCGGGTTTGGTTTCTCTCCGTTTCTTTGCGGCGTTAGTATGTACAGTGGTGTATTTCGTCTAGCGTGCTAACACAATGGAATATCAGGCTATAAGATGCAAGGCCGCACAGGAATCGCGCACTTTCACAGCTCATTTCCCACCAGACAATTACTCTCTGAAGAATCTCACTTCAGGTTTGATTTACCCTGTCCCATCTTCAGTTCATCACACGATCCGAATCTTTAAAACTACTACACAATCCTACCGGAACCCAACGTCGGGTGCGCTGATACGCAAAGTCAGTCCGTATGGGTGAACGCACAGATTTTTGGGATATTCCTCTGGGACAAGTCCACCAGACCACAGGAGCCTACTACGAACATACTACCTTCCTCCAACCACAAGCCAATACAACCAGCACCACCTTAAACACTACCCATCTACCATCAGAAAGCAGCAGCTATCACGGTAATGGTAAGTCTCAAAACATATTGTCTGTGGATTTAACTTATACTGACATTCACAGAACGTCATAGAACTCTGCTGCCTATTAATACCGACTCCCCAGAAGCCAAGGCGAATGGCCTGAAACCGCTCAGATTCAGACCGTTCATAATCAGTACCAAGGGACTACTATTACTAGCACTCTTTTTCATCATCTGTATCGCGTGTCTTTCGGCATTACTAGTCGTCAGTAGGAGGAACAACGGACTGGTGAACCACCGTGCAGCCCTGGAATTATCGGCCACCGCTTTCGCCATCCGTTTCCTCCCACCGGCTGTGGGGACATTATCTACACTCGCACTTGTTGCTGTATTTGGTGAGGTCGCAAGGCTTACACCATATATCACGATGGCATCTACCAGGGAATCCCCCAGCGGCAGTCGTGCCTTTCGCTCGATCTTTGTCAGTTACTTTCCATACGGTGTAGTCGGTGGTACAAGCCGTCTACACCACTACACACTTTCCACACTAAAGTGGGCGCTTTTTGTCTTCCAGTTGTTCGTTACACCTCTGAAATCGATTCTATTCACTCAGAGATCGCCGACTAGTAACGGAGTGCCAGGAACTCCAAGTGAAAGAGTGCTTTTAGCCGACGTCGTAGCAATTATTCTCATCATTATTTATTCAATTGCCGTGCTTAGCTTATGCTTTACAGTGCTTCGACTATGGAACAAGGAGACTGGACTGAGGTGGAACGTCGACTCCATCGCAGACATGATTGTTCTCCTCCGCCATAGTAACGCACTAGCACCATTTTGCAACCTTGACTGGAAACATCTTTCAAGAGGACAGTTTTACAATTTGCTCAAGGATCAGCATCTAAGGCTTGGATACTGGAAAACCGCCGATGGCAAATATGTCCATACTATAGGGACTCAGGATCAAGGTAAATGATTCGTGACCTACCCCGGAAAGTTAGTGAAGATATCGCTCACACAAGCTAAAGAACACGACTGGACTACCCCCAACCCTAGGCTTGGGGAGGATTCGTTCACCAGTGGTAGGAAGGGATATCGATACGCAAGACGTCCATGGTATGTCACGCGACCTGCAAGTATGATCTTGGCAATACTTTTCGTCGCAATCCTTGCAGCTCTTCTATTTGCTCTCGTGAAGGGAATTACGGAGAAGGGTTTCCCGCCATTGGTTTCAACACGACCGATATGGATTAACGGTACTAGTATTAAGGTCACCCGGGCTGAATTACTCTGGAATTTCATCCCTGTTATCATAGCGGCATATGTTACTCGCTTGTGGGTAACGATCGATATGTTCTTCCGAGTTATCCAGCCTTTCGTATCTCTAAGCAGGCCTACGGTGCCTGACAAATCGATTCTTCTTAACTATCCCACGATGTTGCCGGGTCACATCATCTTCCAAGCCTGCACGAACGGTCACTGGAAGCTCGCCTGGATTGCGTCTGTCAGCCTGCTGACGAGAGGTCTTCCAGTGCTTGTAGGAGGAGTTTTCACTTCGCAGGATAAGCACAATACCGGAGAGTTCCGAATATATCCTCAGAAGACAGCATTTATTTTCATCATCGCACTCTTCATAATATACTCCCTCACCTTCATTGTCATCTGGCTACCGGGGACTTCAAGAAAAATGCCCAGGAACCTCTACACCATCGCCGATACGATCAGCATACTCCATCAAAGTCAGCTGCTGGATGATCCCGAGTTCGCCCACCTCAGCAATAAAGAAGATCTCGTGGCGAAGTTGCGCTTAAGTCGTCATCTGTATGCGTACGGCATCACGGCAGGTCGAGACGGGATGTCGCCAAATCAGTTAGCTGTCGACCAGGCCGACCGAGTGGACTGGTTGTCTTTGCAGGAATCCAAATCTGAACAAGGGTGCATGGCTGCGCTAAGGAAGAGGTTGCGGTGTGCCAACTGGGATACACATGATACAGTGTTGCCTTGAAAATGTCTTTCCCGTATACTGGGACAACATTATCAATTAGCAACCCGATTATGAAGGGGTTTAGTTTATCAGCGGGCCCTGGGGGGCGCGTTGTTAGACGAGTCTTTGTAGAGTACGTCATCACGTGGCTGTGGGTTAGGGCTAGCAGGTACTACGTGTCATCTTAGACTTAGACTCAATCAATCAATCGTCTCGACAGGTTCGTCACAACAGGTTATGAGCCCGAGCGCAACCACGGTCCGGACACCATTTTTTCGGCAACTATCAAGCGGAGATAACAGTCGAATCGCGAACCTTCTTACGAGCGAGGCCGCAGGGTCCCGGACGCGTTGCGAACGCGTCCGGGATCAGGACACCATACGGACTCAGGACGACGATTCAACGATGCAAAGGACTCAGATGCCTCCTCTCGATGAAATCTCAAACTCAACCGCTTCGAAGGCTGCGATGGCTGCAGTTTTGAGTTCTACGGGTATGCAAGATTATGGAAACCCATCATGTCAGCAGGACGTGTTTGGGACGAGTACGGAGAGCAGTTTGGCAGGAGTCCAGGATGAGCTCGGGTCAATATCGGGTCAATACCCTCAGAGGAGTTCAGGTCAACCGGTGGCCAGCCAAGGAGAGATCGACATACAGTATGGTATTTGGTATTTGGATAGTCTATGAGAAGTGGGCGGGTAATGAACCGCGGATACTTGGGAGATGTCGGCAGACACACATGAAACCCCCGGGGAGCGCTGCGGTTGGTCCGCCAGAGGAACGCGCTGGGTATGTGATTTGCGACAACAGACTCGAGAGACCGGCGGTGGCAATTGTGGCCATGAATCCACGAAGTCTGTGGACTCCTCTACTATGAGGACGAGGAAGCATTATTAGTGTGTACCTTCGACCCGAAACCTTCAATGACGACAACCCCATTCCTCCACCCGGGAGGCCGTGTACGGGGATCCACGATCTACGGGAATGAGTTTCCTAGGGCTAGCCGAGATGGAAGAGCGACTATGGAGAAGAGTTCAATTTCGATACCGACACAGACCCACCTTCGCATACGTACGCACATATCTACCACCGTACAACAGGTTATGAGCACTTGCGTTTAAAAGGGAAATGACGATCAACACTTCCACTTTGTTGAGCGGAAGTCAACATCGCCACGGAGAAGCGTCTCCAATTTCGACACCGACACTGACACCGACTGCACAACCCATGATTGGGACCGAGAGGCTGCGTACGAGAATCAACGACGCTCCAGCTGGTTAGAGCAGTACCTTCGATACAGTTCAACGCGATACCGATCACAATACAACAGGACTGTGTGTCACCTTCGGAGGAGTGGTTGACTGGAATTCAAGACAGTTGAAGCCGACAGCACAATCGACTACCGAGTTTAGGCATGGGCCCATGATTGACACCTCCAACGCCATGAGCGGAAGAATGGTCGTTTGGGAGGAGCTCAGGGCATGGCACGGTTTGGCTTCTGTCTTCTGTTTATTTTTGTCTGTTTTTCTATGGCTTAGTGTTTTACGGACGTGATAACGCCCTGGAGAAGTGTTAGACCGAGTCTTTGTAGAGTACGTCATCACGTGGCTGTGGGTTAGGGCTGGCAGCTACTATATAGGCTACGTGTCATCTTAGACTTAGACTCAATCAATCAATCGTCTCGACAGGTTCGTC
>Ga0307512_10000527_pt1 | contig 56218 bp, 46 predicted proteins | sample 14_EM_MG_FD_200267 | JGI IMG/M metagenome (GOLD analysis project Ga0307512, IMG submission 200267) | Populus trichocarpa ectomycorrhiza microbial communities from riparian zone in the Pacific Northwest, United States - 14_EM | ecosystem: Host-associated > Plants > Roots > Unclassified | place...
TGGGGAAGAAGTCAAAGCACAGTTACCGGTATGATTTGGTGAAGAGGGGAGGTAACAGTGCGGTGATGGGAGCCAAAAAGACGATTGCGGCGAGGTTTTATCAGCTTAAGTCAGGACATGCACTGATTGCGAAATACCTATTGCAGATCGGAAAGAGAAGAGATATGAAATGCTGGTGGTGTGGGCATGAATATCAGACAAGAGACCACCATTTTAAGTGGTGCAAAAGATGGAAACGAGAACAAAAGAGGCTTTGGGTTGATGGGCAAGAGGGGGAGGAGGGGTATGAGGGCGTTGAAAAGGTTTTGAAGAAGCCAAAGATTTCATTGCCAATGTCTCTCGTTCTGGCAGAAGAAAAATGTTCGCGGGCTTTGATGGATTTCTTATCCTTTACAGATGTCGGCAGAATTAGCGGAGTGGTGGAGGAGGCAGAGAACTCAGATCACGAGGAGTCGAGTGATGTGGGGGTGTAAAAGTTGATGTTGTTTTTGGCGGTTTCTTTTGTTAGAGGGGAAGAGGACTCGCGACTTTGCTTTTGTTTCTTTAGGTTACGGAAGAAGCGGGGAGAAAATATGTACGGGATATGCCATGGCCGCCAGCGGCCGAATGCAATATGATTACAAACAAACAAAAGTATCATCAGCACCACAGTTACTGTTGGACAGATTTTGAGTGCAGTTATTACTTGGTTCAGTCCAGTCCATCAGGAAGGTCAGATTGGACTGGACTCGACCTGGACGGTGCCAGTCTGGACCGATCCCTACCTGTGTTGATTCAGGATTTAGCCCAAAAGGCCTACTAGCTGCTGGAAAGGACTGCAAGCCGCTAGAGTGGCCTAGAAGTTACTGTGAGGCCATCGTAGCTGCTGGAATGGGCTGGAGAGCAGTTGCTAATGGTTGCTAGTAATATCGAAGATACTAGAATGCACGGGAGAGTGATTTCTAATGATCTGACTAATCAGATCCATTCACGAACTATCACTCACCAACTGCTCCGCCACTCTTGTGACAGATGTACAAGAGCCGGATGGTGGTAGAGCCCTAAGGTTTGTGACTGCTCTTTTAGACTTAGCACTTTACTCTTTTCTTCCCTACTATCTTAGATCTTTAGACTTGTACACAGTCATCGCACCAGTCAATGCACACAGTTCTCCCCATATCGTAACAACTCTCAACTTGTGCATATAAAGGCTTAGATTTTCCTGTAGATAGCTTTCTTCTCTGTAGACAATTCAACTCTTCTTGTGTAAGATTATTGCTCTCATCAACCTGGACGGCTGCCATCATTGATAGAAAAACGGTCTAGTCCGGACCGTGACCGGTTCCAACGGCTATTCAACCCTGAATTCATGTACCCACAACTTCGTAGAACTACAGGCCGCTATTCGCGCCCAGGGTACCGGCAGAGGGCGTAACCAGGGGTGAATCCTGAACCTTGGATGACGATCTGATATCCCCAAAGAAAACAATCGTGAGCGGAGAGAAATGAAAGTTAAGTACTGTCTGCAGTCCGTTCTGTCGGGTATTGGGGAATATTCGTTGGAACCAGTATGGAGTTTCAACCAATATTTCACTACCCATCCCACTTTCAACTGCACCAGTAGCACAGGCAGAGACTACAGAACGGGATCGGTTTTGGCAGAACAGAGGATATTCCCGCATTTTACCTTGGAGATGATACCGTTAGATCTTATACCTTTTCGTGCCAGTTGAAAATGTTGAGATCAATCAAAAGAGAATAAAAGATGTTGAATTGTTATCGTACAAAAGTAATTGTCTACCGTACAAAGAGAGAGAAAGGCAAGCGTATATTTAGAGAGAGAAGGTGCAATAATCGAGGATGCTGAGGATCCTATCTAAAGCCGAATAGCACTACCGAGCAGCACTACCGAGGGTAGGCCTCCTCCTCGGCATAGGGCTGATGGAGGCCGATCGGGGCCGTAAGCCTCCGGCCTCATGCCCGAGAGCCTTTGACTCGAGTATCCTTCGGCTCCGGATGCCAAGGAAGCCACCGGGCTAAACTACGAGTCAACAGAAAACTCCTCGTGCATGTGGCTATCCAGGTTTCGGGCTACGCGGAGCATCACGTCGGTTTAATCCAGCAATTTCGTGCGTTAGAGCGAGTAACTATTGTTGGATATTGCCGTACGCCAAGTTTTGTATAATTTCTCGCTATTAAAGCATGGTTTATATAATTGCATGGGTGTATGATGGTTGACAAGAGATATGTGCGATAAAGTCCTACATAGTCGTCGGATCACGGCGGGATCGGAAGGTCGTGCGATCAGCGCACTCCAGGCCATGTGCTCAGTGCAGGGATGGAAACAGTCTGTCTGCCCGCCTGCCATTACAGGCCAGTTGCTGTCTTCCAGTCACGGGCGCGATATTTCAAGACCAGGACCCGACCTAGGCGACTAGAGGTGACTTCCAGGGTTGGAGTTTCTGATTAGCACCTCTTCTGCATTAATTTGTCCTAACATACCATTTGATAGACTCTCCCATCGCCACATAAATGCTGTTGGTGTACGATTAATGTGATTTGTGGGTTGTCGGAGGTCGTCACTCGGTCACAATGGCATCACTCGGAAAAGCAGAGATACTTAATGTTGAACAAAAGATGCTAGAGAAGCTTAGTTGATTCTAACTACGAGGGACTTTGTGTGCTCTTATATACGGCATTCAGAGTATGCCTTGTACGCATGCATGCGCACTCAGCTGAGTCCCAAATGACCGCCACTGATGTCATGAATAAGATCATGATTTCCACCAGCCCAGCTGAACCATAAGCCTTACAAAGGGCCGCGATCCATATATGCAACAACTTATAGTCCTTCAGTCTGAAAGTTTCAAGGAAGACAACTTCATAGTCCGGTGCAAGGTAAGACCTTGCCCACGTTAATTACCGTTTATAGTAATTAGCAAATATCAAAATTACCGAAAACATTCTTACGGATGTTAATTGCCGTAATGGGAAGATCTCACTAAGCTAACCAGACAGGGCGTACCTCCCATCCGAGTTTACACTGTATTCGAGTGAATGTAGGGGCTGAGCGGATGTTACCGACACTGGGTATGTACTAGGGTATAAGGGAATATGGGGCGCAGTCACACAAGGCAAAAGAGCGACTTTTTTCTCCTATACAACGAGAAATGCCAAGATCCTCGTCTTTCACTACATAGCACATATTTTCTGAGAAAACCTCATAGAAATATCTCTAATAGCCTATTCCCACCCCTTTCTCCTTTAGAATCTCTCTTTATTGTTATGGTGGAAGTGTAGAATTTCCGCATTTTATGGGGCGCGCCCGACTTTTGACATCCTCTTAGTACGCTATGCATCGGCAACACAGTAATTCCATAGATCTTATTGAGATCAATCGAGTACAAATAAAAAAAATTTAAATTTTCTACCGTACAAGGAGAGAGAGAAAGGCGGGCTTATATGAAAAGAGAGAAGACACCATACTCGAGGATGCTGACTACCCGAAGCCGCGTATCATTACCGAGGCTAGGCCTCCTTGTTGGCATGGGGCTGATGGCGGATTATAGGGACCTCCGGCCTCCGGCCTCATGCCTGAGAGCCTTCGACTGGAGTATCTTCCAGCGCCAGTTGTCAAGGAAGCCACCGGGCCACACCCCGAGTCAACAGATCCATGATTTTTCTGGGAAGTTGCTGCTACACCCGGAGAAGCCGAGATGGAAGGTGAGTTCTCTACATGAGCAGTTAAAAACCTGAAATTCTTAGTATTAATATCGGCAACTTCTGATCTGCTTTAGTCCCCACACTCGCCTCGCACATACCCTTTATCCATTTTGCCTTGTTGAAAGCATAACTGGCCCCGGATTTCCCATTTTCACTCTATCGTTTGATAGTGCTCATACCTAGTCTGTATGGGCCCCATCCGGCTGTAGTCCTGAAATTAAATTCCTAGGGCAAGCAGGAGAGTGTTGGAAGCCCAGAAACTTGTAATCCAGCGTCAAGCATGTTTTTGCCAGGACGGGATGAACTATTGCGAACCCTGTGATGGAATTGATCGAGAATGTTGACGATTCACTACAAAATATTATCACATGAAGTTTGTGTCACGGTTGCCTATCGAGAATTCAGACACGGTACATAAAGGTCTTTCACCTGCACCGTCGGACAAGCATTCATGTTCGTGGCCATTAAACCTTTGATGGCAGGTCAGCAGTAGCGTGTTCTACTGACTTCCTTTCGTCTAGGTAGATGACCGTAGATCTATGTACGACGTCTGGGCTTACATCCCGGTGTATCACTTACCCAAAGTCATGCCAAAGAAGGCCCTACAGGCTTATGTAGTTGCTTGATTAGGAGGGCGACAGACATCTCATCTGAGAGCTCATGACCTAAATTTAGGGTATTCATATTTTGACTGGGCAGACTCGAGGAGCTATTCCACATACACTCCTCGAAAGGGATGGTTTCACATAACACAGAGGATCGGGGGGGTTATACTATATCAGAAATGTATCATCCAATTACCAAATATTCTGTGGAATATTGATTTGTGAGGAACAAATCAAACATTCCGACTACGAATTAAGTTCGAGTTCACGATCTCCGTCACTATCCAAACCGTAACCCCACTCGCTCGATGACACCTCCTCTCACTCCAAAAAAACTGTTCGCGTCCCTTGTCTAGGAAACAATAGTGTTCGGTACCAGACGCGATATCCCGGAACAACTCGGAACTGGGAGTGATGGCTCATGACCGAGAGTATTCCTCCGTAATTTCTGTTCTCTTTATCGTCAACTTGCCCACTCCAGATCACACATCTCAGCGGCTCACCACCAGTGTAACACCGCTTACACTGCTTATATTTCAACTACAATGTCTTGTTCGCCTATAGACACTTCCCCAGCAGCTGGTACTGCTCATACCTCACAAGTTACCGTTGATGAAGTACTCAGAACAGTACGCTAATGTACCCCCAGGCCCGCCTGGTCACTGTGGACATTGTAGGTAATATGCTTTCAGAAAAGCGTAATCGGTGTGTAGACCACACAGCAAGAGCCATTCAGCTAGTTAGGGCAACTAGAGGTTCATGCCTTGAAGATAGAGGATGAGGAAGCAGCTACAGCTAGATATTAGGCTGATCAAGAAGACTAGACAGCCGTTGAGAATCATCAAGAAGTGGCACTATAGATTGAGAGTTCAGATTTGCACTGTAGAAGACGAGATATCCCGGGCTTACTGCCGGGATTCTACTTATAGTCCCGGGACCACGAGATTATACGTACGGCGTGATGCGATGTCGCAGGCCGTTGAAGTCTCGTCTCACCTCGTCTCGTGCCGAACACTAGCAAACATCAATACTCAGAGAAATCGGGCACTTTCATGCTCTGTATAGAGTGCATATTGAATGATACGGTATGATTAAAACAAAAAACAAAGACATCAATACCCTCGATCCATCCCGCCTACCTCCATCCGTATAGACCTCGAATCTTAACCCCGCATTATCAACATAAACACAGATCTTATAGGCCACGCGCAAAACCTCGCCCCATTCAATACCTAGGGCATATTTTCAGGCTTAAACTGTTTTCGGACGACCAGTGTGTCGCCCTCCTCTAGCGTAGATTCCAAATTCCACAAACTTATGTCAACCTGCCGACAAATACCCTCGATGAACTTATCCGGACGGTCTTTCACCTCTCCGTCGTATGTAACGATACAATGGTGCAGCAGTCCGGGATGGCTGGGATGGATGTCGAATGTATGGTACTGAAAATGGCAACCCACGTAATTGCCAAGCAATCACACATGATACCCGTCGATAATTTTCAGCAAAAGCCACACATGCATTCCGTCAACAGAACTATCACAATGAAACTGCGATGTTCTTTATAGGTTGACGTAAAGTTTTAGGACACAAACGATCGACGTCATTTTTTCAACAGAAACAGCGAGGTCCGTTTGCTGGGATTAATTTTACTTTAGCTCTAGACGACGGAAATGGCTGATGCGTATGCGCCTAAGCAAGCGGAAGATGCATTACAACGTACGCCGGGGGAGATTCCTGACATTGTTAAATACGGTATATAAAAATGGTTGAATGCTGTCTAGTGCGGTAGAGTGATAATTCCGTTAATTTGATGAACACGACACATGGAAGAGTTTTAGCAAGACACCATTCACGAGCTTGAAGGTCAGGAATCGATTTTCCTTACGGTTTCGCTTGATGTTGTCAGCTCAAGGTTGCCGAAATAGAGTGGCTCATGAGAGGATATTTATAGTCTCGAATTCAACAATTTGTTTGATCTAAAAACCGTGTTTCACAATGTTTAAAAACATTTAATTCTTGTTTAAATTAAGTGTGTTTATTTACTCTTATCAAACATGTTTTGCGTGGAATTCAAAAATGGATCTTTTACCGTAGTGACTGCTACCGTTCATCCCCACGGCTTCTACGCCGGCATATGCCTCGCTTCCACGTCAGGTGCTCGAAGAAGTATTGACCTGAGCCGGAGCAGCAACCCATCCAGAAGGTGTCAGGCGAACCGCAACCTCGGCTGTAGCGTACGACAGATTAAGTCCTTTCCCGTCGGCCAAGCCAGCAACGGGAATGGAGAGCGCCAATCACACTTGGAGTAGCTACTGCGAGAGACATAGCGGTAGCGGGAAATCATTAGATCGACAGGTATCGTAGCGCAGGCATGGAATTATAGAGTTGGCTAAAGCGAGGTATGACTCGGAGAAGTAAGAGTTGTAAGGCAGACAGTGTGATCGGGCAAAACTCCATAGCATCACTGCAAGTCCATCAGTTCCTAGATTCAAACATGCTCATATACCACCGAGGGAAGCCATATAGTAGATGCATACATCCACCACTTTCCACCACCAGGGGGTCGGTTGAGTTAACTATCCATGGAGCCGTGGCTGGTAGGGTTGTCATCGCGGAATCATCGACCGTCGAGAGTGGGACTATGGGGGAGGGACGGCGGAGGATCAGAACGAGCGTGTATGTCAGTGAGCAAGGTGTCAGAGTGTGTGAGGTTTCGATCGACGCCCATGATGGGTCGATTGAAAGCAACTAAACTGCGACTCCGTTAGATTGTCGAAGTTCAATGCGAACAAAAATATCACCAGATGCAGCAGAAGAATAGGTGTAGTGATGAGGTACCGATCATTACCGCCTCCAGATCTAATTACGTCTCGGTAGCTGATGTAAACTCAGAAGTCAGAAGGGACGGCAGCGTAGGAAGCTTCGAATGGCTGTTTGATGTGATAGTGTCGGTGAAAGCACAGGTGCGAGATATCTGCTTGTACAATCAGCAGTTTCGCAACATTGGAAAAGATGCGAAAATGGAAGATGGATTTACTAGAGTAAAGCAAAGATTTGACGGTAATGGAACATCGAATATTGGTGGACCCGGAGAAGACGGAAGGGGAACAAGGGGATGTTGAGGCTAACTGGGGTCAAGTGGAAAGGCACATGACGATTTTCTTTCCCCTCTATTTTGAACTGCGTCACACATCTGAACTATAGATTGCACCCCGGATTTTCTCAATCTCACGCGTGCACCAAAATCATCCTCACCAAAAATAATTAATTACACGTTACTGCTTGAGGGGTGATTGGATGCCGGATATGCGGCAAATCTCAATTCTACCTTGATTACTGGTTGCTAAAGCGAGGCTTAAACTACTTCGTGCATCGTTCTGCAGAGGTTATTGGTTACCCCACTTTGGACATTAATTAATCCTCGTACTCGACTCGAGTGCTTAACTTGCAGCCGAAAATATCATTGGTGGCCCCAAAGGAAATCTACAGGCATGCTTTCTGTTGTGGTTGTCCACATTGGTGAGCACGGAAGCCCATTCTCCAGGTTGAAGAGGTGAGGATTATCGTGGACGTTCGAGTAGTTCGTAGAGTAATTGGGTGATATTTTGACTTAGAAATAACAACCTTCGAACTCATGGATAATCTTTCTTTCATTCGAGAATTATATGTTCGGTTAGTGCTACTGAAATGGCGTTGGCTGACACTTAGCTCCTGCCCAAGAAGCTATAAGCAGAACATCAATTGCTTAGGTTTCGTTTTTGAGGTGGGTTTTGGTGCAACCTTTTAGTGTATAAACCTTGTAAGACTACGCTGTCTTGTACTCGGATGATACCTACTAGAAGTCAGACGCGCCCCATAAAATACAAAAATTCTACACCTCCACCACAATAATAGAGAGACTCCAAAAGATAAGGCAGTGATAATAGGTCATCATAGATTGTTCTATGAAGTCTTCTCAGAAAAATATTTGCTGCTTGGTGAAAGACGAGGATCTTGGCATTCCTCGTCGTATGGAGGACAAAAGTTGGGGCACTGTTGCCTTGTGTGACCGCGCGCCATACCTTCGTACCCAAGTACAGTATCCTTGTAAGTCTTAGACACCTAATCTAGATCCGAGAATCAATAGTTCCGAACGGCCGATACATGTTGCGCGGGAGGTACCGAGGGAAGACTTTAAGAAACGTACAGTCATTGGTGGTGCGTTTGCAGCTTTTGTTCTATGCTACTGCACAAGAACCTTTGTAGCCAACCTCGGCCGGGATTCCCCGCAAAGCTGCGGATCGATGAAAATACATTGCCATGCGACATCTGCAGAGTTCGCTGCAGCTCTATCATTGGCCAAGATATCACAACAGGCATCATTTGTGATTTTATGACAGTTGGTGCTGGGCAGTAAAACAGCAAACAGCGGTCGAAAAAGCGCATGTTTGTCGATCGATCCCGGGCAGGTGCGCTGTTTTCCACCCACCCCCGCATGACCCTATCATTTGACTGCGGTCTAATCTTCTGAGAAGAATAAGGCGGTGCTGCAAGGCAGCGGTCAGCATGATGCAGTGAGCTCTTCCGTTAACCGATGGTGTGCACTTGAACCTGTGATACAAGGGATGCTTGAATTGGAAAGTCATAGCAAGCAAGGGTATAAAAAACACAAGTCCGAGCATATACCTAACTACTCCAGTGTATCGCGGGTTGATCTGGAGCCGGGTCAATAAAGGGTGGCCCAAATTTTAGGAACAATAAATATGATATCCGTGGATGGTTTGTAAAGAGGTGTGTATAGCTGAGCGTGAGGTGAACTATACATCATCAAGGCTAGGGTTCGATTGAAGGAATTACATCTGGAATTTGCCGCGGCGCTGACAGGTCGGGCACGAGAGATGCAGCACCGCCGATAGCCTCTAGGATTAACTGGTACGGTAAATTATTGGTAGAGTATGCATCTAGTACACGTTCTATATATGCACAATGTATAATGTCTAACTACCATAAAACCTTCGTTCCCGCTGTATACGGGCGAGTAACAGTGACTATCGAATCAACGTCGGTGAGACATTCGTTCCACACCCCTTATAGGACATCGGAGAGAGAACCCGTGGCCAGTTCAGTGCTGACTGCAAGGCTTCGTGATTCATACCGATTATTCAACCACCACTTCCTTCATTCTAATTTGTGGAACTGGAACACGCTTCATGGTTCGTTCTCCAACTCTACTCCTAAATCCCTACTTAAGGCGGTCAAAAAGTTTTAACACAATTTTGTATGCAGATCTGTCGATCCTTGTGTCAAAACTTTTTGTCCACCTAAGTATCAACATCATTCTAGTCCTCCTGTCATCTCATAAGAAAGTGTGCTTCGGTAACCTATCCACGATGTCCGGTGTAAAACTTGATACCGAATGTTTACGTATACGGTGCGCGATTTTTTGTAGAAGAAATGAATACCTACTACATAACTCCTGATCTAAGTTAGTCTAAGCAAGCAAGTGTCAGTATCAATAGTGCAAACATACCAGGAAGAGACGACAATCATTGGTGCTTGCCCCCGGTTAACACTTTGTCCAACCTTCCCGGAAGTTCTCCCAGTGAAATACCCCGGATGATCTGCTGAGGCCCCGTATAATCAGCACTTCCGGGGTGACCGGTTGGCGGAGAAGAGTGGGTGAATGACCCCAGCAGCCAGACAGACACAAGCGTTGAGAATATTCAAGTGGTTTAACCGGTAGTGTGTTCGCAACTCTGCAACCAGCATTGCAGTATGAATCCTCAGGATTTGCATCCGCAGAGGCAATTGGTCCTTTGCATCTGCCGGCAGTGAATAGAAGTGTGGCAGGCAGAGTGATTAGTGGGTGTGATGCCGTAATTTGCAGGCGCAAGATAGAGGGCGGGTGCTGGAATATCTTCGAAGTCGTGGGGTTGACTTGCTGCGCAGGGTTTTTTGCCGGAGGTGTGTAACCGGCGGTGCTGTCGAAGTCATTGGTAGAACTAGAGTAATTCCGTATGGTCGGGAGTTCTCCAAATCCCAGATCTCAGAAATTACCAAATTTTCATCGGGTCGCAGACCACAATCTGAGAAGGGGGTCGCACCCACTTCCATAGCACCCTCCCAAAATCTCAGATCTGAAAAACTATTTCTGTTGTGACTAACGGTCGTCGTGGTCCCAGATTCCTGGAACCTCCTCACTAGTGGCTATGTCGATCTGCTGGTGGGCGCATCGGTGGCGCAATTTTTGGAAGCTATTGCTGTTCCTCTGTAGCAGATGGTGAGAGACCGAGGCTTCTCTTGGTAGGAGGTTGTTCAGCTCGACGTCGGGAAAGCGTTTGGCCGGAGGCTAACATCATCTGGCTGCCCAACAGTATCACTATGAGGTCTTGAATAGATTGTCGAGGTCTAGAGTACCGGTATTGATCACGGGCAGTCGTAATGTTAGTCCGATAGTGCCTAAGAAATTAATGGCCTGAGCAATATTGATGTGGTAGAGGTTGGTGGAATATGGGGAATATGTTCCGAATCAAGATCTGGACAGACGTGACAATAAGCAAGGTATCAATATTCTGACAAGGCAGTCATCCACTGCCACCACTTGTGACTCTAAACTGCAATCTGCTGATTCTATCAAAGCAATTTTAAATCTAAAGCTGACATGTTCGTTGGCTAGTCCTCATTCACATATCAAATATCAGTTCCGGTTGGGGTTAATACAATGTAACATCTCCAAAAGTACAAGGTACGGTGACAGGGGATATGAGGGGTTTACCTACAAGCAATTTGTCAACTTCGAGTACTCTAGTCATTTTATGATCCGGTTTGCGACGTTAAAGTATCCTAGAGCGAAGCAACAATAACAGTCGACATTTGTGCTTAGTTGCGTTTGGAACTGCGTTTTTTCCCGATTGTCGCGTTCGTACCCAAGTAGAGCTACATGTTCCATGAGTAAAATACAGTCTCCAGGCTCCAGGGCAGAAATATGGAAAATACTGAGTCGTTGGCTTCCATACTAGACCGCCGCTTCAGCCAATGGCAATAATTCTCCAATTCCAAGTAGTTCAATCGTCGTTCCAGATAATTTTCGGGTATTTTCTTTCCATACCCGAGTTCGTACCAAAGCTCCGCTGCAGTTCCCTTGGCGGAATAATCCCAGTAACCTAGATCAAAAATCTGACAGCTCCGTCTTGAGTTTCATCTGATCCTTCGAAATCAAAATCTCGTTCCGGTTTAGCTAGCAGGACAGAAACACATTTCAATAGCATTCAAAGCCACGTCCGTCCCATTTCCGGGAGTGTCTTGCCTTCAGACCACGAGAAAAATCCTGGAGCAATGGTATTGACAAACGATTTCGAGGCAACCGGAAGAACAGGACAGTTACATATTGACGTTGGTTATCGATTTATACGATGCCGCAGCCGAGTGGGAAGAGCGCGGAACGGGATAGTAATGGTGACGGAGGTGGTGGTAATTACGGCGACGGCATTTAAGCACTTGTACTTGTGTGACCTAGACGCATATTAGCACTATGTGCGCGACTTAGATCAGATCACGTGCAGAGATAAGATAAGGTTCCCCAACTAGTTGACGGCCTTGCACATTGCAAGAGACAAGGCCTCAACTCTCAATAATACAGCAGTAATATCGTTATACCTGCGGCGGTGGTTAATGTCTTTGTGTAATCCGACGATGATGTCAGGGATGTACTTATCTATGCTAATCTATGCTGTCCACGTGCTCTATATCAGTGACTGTATCCAACCTCAGCCTGCGCGCCCGTCGATGTCTCGCTATCACGGTTATCCGCGTACACGGGGTTTCTGACGCTGGGAATCCGTAAGCTTTCGTAATTGACGTTCTTTCTCGCGCAAGCGTTCAAGACCTGCTAACTCGTGTCAGTGGATAGTCGACATAGGTATGCACACTGACGTGATGGACATACCCAGTTAGCGGCAAAACGGGACCTTAAATACTCTTCACCTATAGCGAAAGCACTGTACGCACTGCTGAGGTTAGGATGGGCGGGGAAGATATAGTCGGGCCGGCCAAGTGGTGTACGTCACCACGGTAATGCTGATTCGGCGTCGGCGGTACAATGTCTATCGCTTTCGGCCGAAAAACCGATCACGAGTTAGCACTCACGGGGTTCTTCAGCGTGCTAAGATCTCGTCACAACTGAGAGCTTCGGGCTCCTGTCACGGAATGAACTCCCGGCATATCTCACCTTGGTAGCCCCGATCAGCTGATGAGGCAGTCAATTACTAGTCGTTCGCTAGATGTAAGGCGAATCTGAGTACGACTGATCCGAGTCGAGCCCGTGTCTTAAGATCTCTCAAATCAATAATCTCGATGTATGGATGCAGATCATCGAAGGGTGGGTGCATGTTCGGGATGGCTGCATGAGCTTTACTGGCCCGTTTGTGCCATTCCCGCTGCCCTACGAAAACCAAAACCCGGTGCGTTCATTCGCTTCCTGGTATTTCACCCTCATCCCGACTTTGTGGGTGGTACACATGCTGGTAAGGAATTGACTCCTACGGTGTCACGTTCCACCGATGATGGTTCGTATATTGTCTCTTATTCCAAGATGCAGCCAGCCGCTTGCCTGTAGGCCTGCCCTGTACATGTCACCACCGGTTACAATAACTGTAGCATAAGAGAGATGTCACTACTGGCTAACAGCCTAAAGCCGTGACACAATTCAATTAGATGTCCCTTGTAGTCGATAACTATTTTGTTAATGTTTCCCACTGGTTTCATTTATACTAATAGCAATGTAAGAAGCGACTAAATGGTCTTTGGTGTGGATAACTTTCCCAAAGTCCATATTTCTTAGACTTCACTTCACTCCATTTTGTTCACTCAAACACCGTGATTCGTCTGCTAGTCTATATCCTACTGCATACACACTGCTAAGTATAATAAGGCTTACCTACTCTTACAACCTACAGCTCTATTGATATAAACCTGTTAATAAGGTGAGAACGCAGCGTGGAGAATAGTAAGGGCTAGGGTTATCGAGGCTCCTAAAATCTTGCAGTTATCGATTATAAAGTTTTAGATCTAATCCTCTTGGACTGAAACTTTATCTATGGAATGGCTCGGTGAGTAGGCAATAATAGAAATAATCGACAGCTCTGAGACATTGTCTCGGAACGCAGTGTCCGGGACTATTCGAGACGGCGGGACAAGACATGTTTGATTACTTCGCCCACACTTCCAGATGTGGTACAAAGCCCACGCTATATATTTCCCGGCGCGTGGATGGAAGAGGGACTTGTGCGACTGGGAAGTAAGTCCGGCCCGCGTTTATCCCCCTGATTGATTGACGATATTGTACGGACAGATGAAGTTGGGACGGGCCGGTAAAATAGACAATAAACACTGTTTGACATCCTAGAAAGGCAGTCAATTAAGCAGGTTAGACTACGGTTTTAGGCAACGCTTGTACTTGAAGTGTTGGTGATCCAGACGTCTTGGGGCGCGAAGCCATTTATGGTACCCGACGGAGCGGGAAGACTTTAGTCTCGAACGCTGCAGCTAGAAGCGAAGACTTAGTGCTCAGCACTTTCTAGTATCAGCCTCACGACATACAAACGTATTAGTGTGACACCCCAAACCGCAGTCTAGCCCGTTTGATTTACTGTCTTTCGTAGAGATCGGGCGGTGTCTAATAGCAAGGACGGGACAAATATCGGTGTACTCGGGGATGATACGGATAGAGTCGTTTGATCCATCTAAAAAGGTGAAACCTGGATCGTATCCCTTATACCGGAGAAAGGAGTTTCCGTCGGAAGCAACAACACAAGCAACCGCAATGACGTATTCCCAGCAAGATGGAATTACTCTAAGGGACAGCATGGAACAGGGTAGTCCATTGAGATGCAAAGGAAATCGGGTGGTGCTATAGAAAAGGGCACGGGATGGCGCCGTGTTAGCACTGGCAATACGCTAATCGTTGGCACCACCTAGGAACTCCGGCGCTACGTTGAACAATTAGCGCTGTTTTCAATCCGTTCACGACATCCCCCGGTAGATAGAAACCCTTTCTATTCAATAACTACAAGAGGACGGGAAGTCCTTCAAATGATTAGTGACGAAAATTTCTGCGTCATTTTTCGGTGAGAATCACACCAGCAATCTACGCGGATGGTTCATGCCGAGGTACTTGCGTTGGAAACCTCAACTGTTGCAGATATCCACCCGGGCAGAGGTCGGCAAACCCGTTGTGGTAGCGGCAACAGGGTCTATAAAATGTTGAACTGTATGATATGGATAAGATATTATGATGTATCTAAACGTAAGTCCCTGTAAAGTTGCAGGGACAAAGTGATAAGGCGTGCGGAAATCTCCACCGTCACAATACCTATAGGTCTTGCCAAATCACACGGACAGACTTTGATAAAGATGCAAGGCCACCATTATCCTGCAAGTGTAGCTGCTTTAGGGTCATGTCTGGCCAATATACGTGCGGACAGGAAGTTGTGGGGGTGTTGTTAATTTCGAAGTCGACGGATTGCACTAGTCTATATCCGGTTAGCATAGTAATCCACCTAAATGGATCATCCTTCATCCGATCATATCGCGTCCCACTCTTGACTCCTCTACTTGGATGGAATCTCCACATCAAGTATCGTGCAGCAAAACAATGGGCCTCAACGGATCCTACGTATAGAACGAAACTTCATCCAGTTGGGTTGAGCGACGAGGCGTAGAGCTAACGAGCGCGTGCATGAACAGCCGCTGGAACCCGTGGCTCATGCGTGCAGACTGGTGGCCTAGTCACTACGCCACGATTTTAGCCGATTTTAGTCCGATTTTAGAATCGCAGCCTTAGATACTGTGGGTCCCCGCAACTGCTGGTGATTTACAGCGATCATGCTGTTTGTCAAATGGCCAAATCGGTGAGAATTCGCCAACGCATTGCGAGCCTTACCGCGCCCCTGAAGAAACTCCCTTTCCCAAGTATTTGAGTTGTGTTTTCTCAATTTTGCGTGTTGGTTGAACTTGTTACTCGTTGCGCATGCGAGTTTTAAATTTGTGATCGACACGCATGATTATCTTCATCCTTCATCTCAGCCCCTTGCCCAACGTGTTCTGAGCGCAGCTGCTTTACGAGCTTCCGGGATAAATTTAGTTGGAAGCGTCTCAGCCGCTCCATTCGGCATTGGCAGCTGCAGGTAATCCTGGTATGCCGCCAACCAAGGCCCACTAAAAAGTTACTCTAGGAATGCTTATCTTCACGTATCCAATACCAACTTTATTAGAACACCGGAGACGAGCTGGGGTAGATCGGTGTGACGTTACTCCACCAACATCCACATGCACATGTAGGGAGAGAATTTCCATATCATCTAAGCGACATATTGAGGGAATCAGTTCCTGGTAATTGACCGTGAACCCCTGCACTACCCTTCCAATGCCCACGATTTTTTGGTCATCCCATAAATAAGCTTTTACTCTGATGACCCTACAGTCATTCGTCAGGCTGGCGATGTCGCCACACCAGAAATAGTGTTGATCATGATCAGCTGCTGGTGGGAGAGTGTGTGGCTTCTGTTTTTAGATGTTCAGGGGTTAATGCGTCCCGGCCCGTGGCCCTGCTCTTCCCTGATTCGGTAGGTCTCTCATTGCGTTCTCCTCATCCGATGTAGTTCGATTTCATTGCTGTACATGTTACCTCAAACAGCAGTGTTGGAAAGCTTCATCCCGTCTCTGCCTAGACCGAATTGTCCCAGACAGTTGCGAAAAACCCCAGAGACAGTGTTGGAAGGCCTTCATACGGGCCTTGCCCGACCGAATTGTCCAAGGCGCGGGCAAGCCGAGAGTAGTGTTGGAATGAGGTTTCGTACCTGACCGAATTGCGATAACGTTGCTTGCTTCATCCTGTGGTACCTATATTAACTTTACCTATGGAATAAATAAAATATATAAGGGTAGCTCTCCCCTTCTTGTGGGGTCTTCATCGGACATCGCCATGGTTCAATTACACCTCCTTTCTTCGCTTGTGTGCCTTCTCCTTTCCTCTGCTACCCAAGGTGCGGATACCGTCGATTCCATCGTTCGGCGTGACCCTGGCGACGGCTACGGTAACAAATGGGATAATCCTTGGGATGATCATCAATGGGACGATCAATGGGACCATCATGGAGATGATCATGGTGACGGTCATGATAATGGGCATGGCTCAAAACAATGCCAAGATCCTCTTATCCGCAAAGAATGGTATATTCACTACTTATCCGTTTCCCCCACCGCAATTAACAAGAACAAAGGCGGACTCTCTCTCCATTCGAAAAGCGCAATTACATCAATGCCGTTAAATGTATGCAAAAGCTGCCCGCAAAACTCACCGATATACTCCCCGGCGCCGAATCTCGCTTCGATGACTACCAAGGCGTCCACATCCTCGAGGCGGACTTCATACACTACGTCGGCCATTTCCACCCATGGCATCGCTACATGGTTTACAACTACGAGAAAGAGCTACGAAACAGCTGCGGATACAAAGGAGCTCAGCCGTACTGGGACTGGACGTTGGATACTAGGTCTGCCAACTCTATCTTCCGAAGCCCGGTGTTTGATCCCAAGACCGGATTTGGTGGTAATGGACCGTATGTGGAAAATCCCAACCCAAATCCTCCTGCACCCGTACCAGGGAGGACGGGAGGTGGATGTGTTCCCAATGGTCCGTTTAAGGTAGGCGCATCCCCAATGTTTAGCTTTAGCGCAAAGGTTGGGGGCTAATATACGAGCGTAATTCAGGATACGAAGGTCAACCTTGGACCATTGAAGGACGTCTCCGGCAATCCGCGTTGTCTTGTTCGGGACATCAGTCCTCTCCTCACGAACCGTGAGTTGACGGCTAGGAGGGTTGGCGTTGCGCTAGGGAAGCCGGATTTTGCAGGTTTCGATGAGCAGGCACAAGGTGGTGTTACATTCGAGACTATCACGTATCATGGAGGTGGACATTTGGGTATGTCCCAATCTACGTTCCCTACTTTTACCCCTTTGCTGACTTGTTCTTAGGAATTGGCGGAGAGATGGGGCAATTGGCTGACATTTACGCGTCCCCCGGCGATCCGCTATTCTATCTACATCACGCTCAGGTTGATCGTCTCTGGTGGAAGTGGCAGAAGTTGAACTTGAAGAGAAGGTTGAAGGAGATCGCCGGCCCGGATACACAATTTGCCGGTCCGTACGATTTCAATCACACCGGCATAGCGTATGAGAATATTACCTTGTCATATCCTCTTCAGTTCCGGGGATTGGTGGTTGATGCGGAAGTGAAGGATGTTATGAATATCAAGGCCGGCGTGTTATGCTATGATTATGATTCTGAATAATGGGAATGATAGTGGGGTGAAATTGTGGATACCTGGTGTGGGGGCGTGCATGTACCATAATATCGACTATCTAGTTTGTGCGATTAGTAGTAATTTTAATATACAGGTGTGCTAGACACTATGGATGCGCCTTACGCATTTACTCACATAGCCGATCCAATATTCCAGTACCTACTTATGTGAATGCTGTCGACAACCAGAGTCATGGTACCAGGACTAGGAAAGAAGGAAGCTACCTCGGTATCTCACTTTCCACGTAACAAATCATTCCTTTTTGTGTTCGGCTACCGCGGCCAATAGCTTCATTGCTGCGTGTCTCATGTTCCTGAGCGGCAATGCCCGACCTGCACATGTGCATGACCTGCATGGACCTTCGCCGGTATGCAAAGTTCTGCTTCGGCCGGCAGAAGCCAGCCGAGGCCTGCAAAGGTTTGGATGAATGCTCGAAATCTGCAGATCGATCTTTATGCAGCCTGCGGGTATTCGGGGGCCGGCGAAGCTAGTTGCTCAAATCCGAAGGTTTACGCGGTCATAATCTTGATGCCCTCAGTGCGGCACTGGCGGCCTGTGCTATATTTATCCTTCGACTACAGAATACTTATCATATATTACTGTAATCGGTAGCCCAGAAAGCCATGTTCGCTTCCCCCTTGCCAAGGACCAGTAGATAACTAGATAATTAAAGCTCATCGTCTTCATCAAGGATTGGCCAACGCCGGAAGTTGTTTGTAAGGACAACGCTCATCCGAAATGAGACCTGGGTGGAAACGTGGGTTAAAGATGTTCTGCAGCTCCTACACAGAAGCTGAAAACTACGATTCGGCGGCAGCCAATCCCCTACTCGTGCGACCCGGGAAATTGGTATCAAATAATATCTCGAGAGCATCGCCGATTGGCCAATTCGAACTTTGTGGCAAACCAGAACGAAGTTGTTTCATTGGTCTCCGCGATCGACAAAAGCTCAATCATGGGCGTTCACATCAAATAAACGGCAGTATGTTCGAAGAAAGTTAGCCAAAGCCGATGGCGATAAACAGCCTTTTCGGTGGTGTAAACCATTCCCCTGAGTGTCGCACTTGAGTATGATCAGAGGAGAGATGATCTGTGACGGAGAAGCCGGAGAGAGAGATTAGATGATCTCAGATGATGGATAAGATATCAGATAAGATATTAGATAAGATATCGATTGGAAGGGTCGCGTCATTGTAGTTTACGCCGAGCTTAGATGAGAGAAGATCCAATAAGATAAGATCCAATAAGATAGCAATATGTCAAACGCCGGAGGATAACCGTCGAGTTTGGAGAGATCTATCGCTCTCAGTTGACATCCTGAGAGTCTATCGAGACTACACATCATCTCCCATCCGTTTGATTTTTCCCATATAATAATAACACCAAGGAATAACATTCTGTTAAAAATCTGCACAACCGTTGTTGTTTATTCATACTGTATTTACTCTAGCTAGAGTATGACAGGCCCTTATCCCCCCCGCCTCCGGGCGAGCCGGTTAGATGGCGGGGCTCCCACCTACTACCCTGCGTCCCCGCTGACAAAAGAAAGAGAAAGAGAGAGAGAGAGGAGACGAAAAGAGAAGAAAGATAGAAATAGAAAAGAAAGACTGGCCACTCCGGCCTCCATGCCTCATTTTGGCGGGAACTTCTCGATGTCCGTGGCCGCCAGGAAGTCCATCACCGCCTTATCACATATCTCCATGGAGAACAGCTCCGATACCTGTGCCCACCGGCACCGGCCCGCTTTCCAGCCCGTTGCCTTCCCCACCTCCTTCCAGAGCTCCCGCTGCTGGTGTTTTCACCGGCTGCAGTGTCGGAGGAGATGCTCCCGTGTTTGGGCCACTGTTCCCCCGCACCACCAGCACTTGTCGTCCTCTCGGTGTCCGAACCGTTTTAGATAAACTCCGGTGGGCGCATGCCCGCACTTTAGTTGGTAGAATCTTGCTGCCAGAGACTTTGCGCTTGCCATTGGGATAGGTCTGTTGCTGCCTGCCTTGCCCTTCAGTCTGTAGCCGAACTGTTTGCTGCATTTGTCATCTGCACAACCGTGCGAGCGGTAGCCGTGGCTGCAGCCTATTCGGACGGATAGGTCTTGTTATTTTTTATATATATAGAGATTGGTAAATAGTAGGAGATGGAGATATTATTGCTTTTAGATTCATAGTGCCTACTACCCATTCCAATACACCCATTATCGATGTATGACTATGCAGAAAACAAGATAGCTTCCACCCCTCTGCCAGAACCGACCCCAGCGCATCCCATCCTTCAAGTCCTCAACATAATTTTCCAGCTCAACAACATTCCCCTCCACTACCGAGACTGCCCCACGGCATTCAAGAACTCTAAAAAGACTTGCGCTAATACCCTAGAGCCTGCTCAATGAAACCAGCATTATTAAACGTAGAAAACAAAGCGACGGGGATGAAGGAATAGTAGTTCCTCACCGGAATCCTAGGTGTGTATTCCTCCACCAACCATTCCAACGCTTCGAGATCCTGCTTAAACTCTCTCAAGTTATCCTTCTGCATAAGGTCGAAACCATTGGCACTCCATTTTTGGATGCAGTTTCTAACCACTTGACAGTAAGTTTTCCCCATATTCGCATGCAGATCTATCAACGCTCTGTAAATAACAAGTTCCTCATCTTCCCCACTCGGGTTGCATAGAGGTTCATTCTGGCCCAGTTGCAACAAGATGCGTCCCAGCGCGCCGAGTTCCGTATTGCGTGCCTCATTTCCGGCGGGGGTTTGAATAGGAAATCTGACAGGGACATGAGGAATCCATGCTGTCGGCAGAGAGCTCGCTATCTGGCGTATGCACTGTATGGTTTGCAGTGTCCAATCACGTATCCATGGAGAGGCATAAAACGAGAGGACAGAGTTGGCTAGGTGTGCTGCAAGCTGGTAGCGAGGACTCTTGAGCTGCCATGAGGGATCGGAGATGAGCTTATCAAGCGATACTACTGTCGGACAGCCTGGGTTGGTACCGTATGCGCACTGCAAAGTAAACCGAATGCCCCCTCCACCGTCTTCAGACTCGTAGAATTGTCTTTCAAATCGAGCATCGTTTAAGATTTCGTAGATAGCATCCAGAAGATTGAAATCTCCACCGACAGTTTCTGTGGCATCGACAGGATGATATGTGAAAACGAGGTAAGGAATTGTGTTCGGGAGTCCGCAATCGCAATCCTTGTCGATACACTTGGACAGCAAAAACCAGAATTGAGTCCCACTAACTGCTCTACCCTTCGGATCGCTTGGAGATGGATGGTATGGTGCTAAATCGTTTAAACATAATTGAAGCATATGGCATTGGCATTGTACGCGCAGTGACCGGCACACAATAGGATGCAGCTTTTGCGATGCTCTTTGAACAATCCTTGGATCGATCGTTATATTCGCTTTGGTTGTGCCAACTGTAGGGGCAGATGGAAGTGCTAATGGCGGCAATTGGGAGCAGTTATCGCGGCGACGTTTGGACTCACTGAGGTCGTAGATTGCCTGTAAATCTCTATTGTGATCTTTTAGGAACTTGCACATCTTTTCAAGCTCGTCAATATTTCCTTGTGCAATGACCGTAGCTTTTCGTCGACGTGCTTGCCACCGCGAAAGGAGGTCTTGGAATTTTCCTCGGCGGGATGGACTCGGAACAGCCGGCGACATCGGCGGGGAACCCTGGCAGCAATTAGCAGTTGTGTAGACGTTGCGTTATGGAAGATTTCTACCGGTGTTATAGCTAGTTGACCTGACGTTGGCCCAAGATGAAGCGTGGCTATGTCCAGATTAATAGCACCCAAAATCCTTTCAATAGCGATCATTCTATCTTGGAATCCATGAATAGAATTCTTAAACGCCTGGTAGGTCATTCCCAAGGAATGCCGAAGGTCGTCATCTAAAGTTTGTAGTGTCGATTTGGAACTTTCAGAGTCTCCGAATTCTAAGATTTTGATTCGCATGTCCTCGTCCGCCACTTCCGACAGGAGTTCATTAACAGTAGCCTTGAATATGCCTTCAGCTGTTTTTACGTTCCGTAACACTTTGAAGATTCCTATCTATGTTGACGTATTCCGTAAGGGTCGCGCGTATCCGACCGAATGCAAGTAGCACCAGAGGTATTGCACCCATAAGGAGGCCGACAACTTCGGAGCCCGACATATTGAAGGTTGTGGAAATAGTAAGCAACTCAAGACTTTCGACAAAAGGATCAGATTTTGGCTCAGAAATCTTTCGCAGATTCGCACCTCAACTAACCGACTCTGGAAGTGAGACCCTATTTCGCGCTCACACTGCCATGCCAATCCGAAGCCAGGAACCGCCCGTGGCGAGACAAGAAGGCGATTGAAACTTTCTTCAACGTGGAAGAGCGGATGATGAAAAGGCGGGGAAAGCGGGGCGGCTCACTGCATGTGTAACAATAGATGTTGTATATATCATATCGATCAAAGATTTGTGGCTCACCACCGCTGAACCTCCGAATACTAAGTCAGTGGCGAAGTATCCGTGCCACAACAAAGTCTGCTTCCAGAGATGAAAATATCGCTCACAATTTTGGACCGATCGAAGAAATTCTGGAAATACTAATTTTAAAGGTTTCTAGATAAGGAAATTTTTCTGATCTATTAGACTGGTTAGACCGGCTTTTTATTATGGGAATTGAAATAATGGTAAATGCATAGATTTTTTGCATTTGAGGGATACCGATTCGAAGGTGTACTTTACAGTACAGTGTTTCCTACTTTGCATTACTACAGAATATTAATTTGATGTGCTCTCTGGTAGTCTAGCCTGTTATAGTGAAAGTGGTGCATATTTAAATCTAGCAACCTTTGACTAAAATTCGGATGTTCCTCCCCGCTTTCACACTCCCGGGATCTCCCGCTTCTCAGAACGCTCACGATCCAACCACCGAACTCATACTATTGAGTATGGCTGTAACTCGCCTCTGCAATTCCTGTCTGCCGTACCTCGCGAGACTGGTCAAGACAGAACCCGGTAATGAGCAGCTCTATCAAGAATATGCTCGTCTGAAGTTATGGATGTCAGAATGCTGCATCGACAACGGAAAACTGGATGATACTCTCACCCACTCCCAGTATCTCAACGAGCCTACCATTGATTTACTGTTAGAACTCGCCGGGTGTCTACTCTGGGGATTCAAGTATCGTAAGAACCGTACGCCGGCCCAGCATCATAAGATGCGCCGCTCTAGGTGGCTGACATGTCATTTCCTAGGCCCTAGCGAAGCCGATAGAAGCCAACTACGAGCTTCATTGTTGGAAATCTCAGAGTCACAAGCAATCTCGAGCAACGACGAAGATGAGGAGAACTCCAACGACGATAATAATAGCAGCACTGGGAGTCACGTATCCGTCATTCAAGAGCTTCATGATATTCTGGACTCATTATATGAGCTATCGCCAGCACTCAATAGGGCTTCCTGCAAATCCTTAATATTATCCCGGAAGGAGCCTGTTTCGCTTGGGACCTTCTGCAACTCCATTCATGACATCTTTCCCGAAGCTCCATCATATCTAGTTGAACGCTTTGCGGAGAACACAAAGAAATCTTGGAAGACCATCTTTAAATGCTGCCCTGAACGTAAGCAAGAAGCCTCACAACCACGATTTGGGTGAGGTCAATTTCCTTGTGATGTATCTGAGCCCTGGTTGACAGGAATGAGCGGCGCTAACCTAATTTGACACCGCCAGGAGCAGTAAAGCATCCAAACCAACTTCGCAGTTGCAGCTCGAACCGCCACCGGCTGAATCGTTTAGTGAACCTGGGCTCGGAAGATTCAAAGCCCTCCATTTAGCACCAATGGCGCCATCTGTTTCGAATGTTTCGATCGCTTCAAACTCCTCAGGGGATCTGTCAAGTCGAATACCACTTATGCCAGATGCAGCATCTGGATTCCTTTGTCCAATCTGCTTGGAGTCGCAGAGACCAGGTACCACTCAACTTGAGTGGAGGTATGTGTGATCTCGCTAAAATCTTCGTACCGAATTAACACGGTGACATTTCAGGGCCCATATATTCGAAGACCTTTCACCTTATATGTGCATTCATCCTGACTGTGATGCCGGGAGGCGGTGTTATGCAACAAAAGAGCAATGGATCAAACATCAAGATCTACACAGGGTTTCTAATAAGGGATTCATGTCTATCGTTTGTCCTTTTTGTTTGGCAGAGGTTGATAAAACTTGGACAAACAACGATCGGTACATGCATGTTCTAAGCCACATGGAAAGAATTGGGCTCTTGGCTCTTCCACCCTCGGGTCTGATTTCAAAAGATAATGACGACTTGGCATACTTCGACAGCTCGGCCAGCAGTGTGTGTCGGGCGACTCACCCGCACAGTCTGCACCAAGGGTTGGGAACAGTGAATTCGTGGCTCGCCTGAAGGATTTGACACCCACGCGTTATGACTATATATCCAACCGATGGTTACCTGATGAGGAAGGCGGTACCCCGCCGAAATCCGTATGTACTACCACTCACAAGCAGAGCCGGTTTCTGATCTCTTTATTTACTGGGACGTACCCTTAGGAAGCGATATTTGACTATGGATCGTACGATAATGAAAGGTGGCTTGAGAAGTCTGCAACATCGCCTAACCAGATCAACGACGAACCCGAACTGGAACAGCCAACTACCGACCTAGAAACCGACACCGCGGACGTCGCATTGTCCAGTGGACAGCTCAATACATACATCCCAGAGAACACGGATAGTGCTAAAAAGTATAACCTAGCTGCTCAATGTACCACTAATATCCTCGTGGTTTACTTATAAAGAGATAGATCCCACCACGAGAACCGCCCTGGGCAGAAAGAAGTACGCAAACTAACTTGGAGCATGCCCGTGATACCAATCCGGAAGGTTTCCGAGCGCGAACGAAACCCTAAGCCTAAAAGGAGTAGGCATGATTCTGAAAGCTTCCCTTCTGCACAAAAGCAACTACTCCGCGCTCAATGGCACCTGGAACGGGTCGAGAATGAAGTAATCTCGGAGTTCTGTGGAAAGCAGGGAGGATTCACGGAGGATATTTGGTTGCTCGAGGAGCAGTACTACTCTTGGGAGAATGTAGCCCCCCGAGTTCTCTGGAGAGCTGGATGGATTCACAGAAGAGGATATTCGTCTGCTCAACGAGCAAGATTATGACTGGGAGGCAACCCATCAGTTCGAGTATGAATTTTAAGGAAGAATAGGTAGACTTTGAGTTGGATGTCAAGGTATGGCTGAATGATGTCAGGGTTAGGTTTTGGGTATTTTGGGCGGTACTTAAAGGCGGGAGCTCTCCAGACTATCACCCTCACTATCACCCTCGCTACCACCCAAGACATTTCACTGCAGTGAAGCGCGTTTACTTACCAGGGATTTCTTTCTCAAATACATTGTATCGACAATCTCCGTGGCAGTTCTGGGGAAAAATGCAGAGTTCTTCGAAATCTGTTCAACCCCACGCCTGGTGCCCAGTAACCACGAGAAATTCGAAAGGGAGAGAAAGCCGCAAATCGAGCCTTGTTGTACACTCACTGCCCACCTAAGGCACTGGGTAAGATGTCATAACTAGCTCTTGAAAGACGGTGCGAAACAGTGAGAAGCTGCTCAAGAAGGCACTTTGTCATTGTAAGATCCTAAGTTGTAGTATCCTCTTGCTATTTTCTCTCTATTTTCTCTGCCACTACGCCCTTTTCTGTCGTTTTGTCCCCGATTCTACTACTATATTAAATGCAACCAACCATATATATTTCTGTTTAAACCACCGTGACTGCGCAATTGTGAGCCCGAAAAGTCTCATTACAGTTCTCAGTGTGTGGTACAGTGCATCTTCTAGACTCTAGTTAAGCACAGATGGGATTGGCAACTTCGGCACGTAACCGCGGTAGTCTTGGGGCGATAGCGAGGGTGATAGCGAGCATGATAGTCCGGAGAGCTCCCGACTTACAGGAAGGTTTAAGTACTCCTAATCTTTTGACACTCGCTATTAGTCGAACGAACAAGGGATGCAACATCTGCTAGGAGTATCTGCATAAGTCGGTAGGATAACAATTGTGCTTCATCGCTGAATTCATCGCGGCATTCTAAGGCGTGAATGTTAGGGGTTAGTGCAAACTCTCCCACCTTTCCACCACTTGAAAATGGCTGGTTCAAATTAAGATGCGAAGTGGCGGCCTAATAGTACTCATCGATTAGATCTTTGACGTCCAACAATCCCGACTATATAACACGAGGACGAGAAAAGAAGTCACGTAATTTTACCCGGCCGGAATATGACGAGCTTTGCGAGCGACAACATACCCGAAGGAGCCGAGTTCGGGCCAACACTAACAGAGAACCAGCAGAAGTATAGAAACTTATTTTCGGGTAGTAGCGTGTTCCCTTGTCATCCATATCGGTTGAATATTCGTGAAGACCAAGGATAATTGGTGGGTTTGATGGAACCACTCTCGCAATGATAACCTCATGTCAACACCACGCGTCTTGCTCTGATCAGGATGCTTGTGGAAGCCAAATAATCTACTCGTCGAGCTCGATTACGTTGTGGTCCCCGATCTTGATTTGAACCAGCCGTTCTCAAACGATAGCTATTTTTGCATTTTTTGAGCGAGGAAGAGAACCCGTTAAATCTCGGGGCTGGAAGTTATTACGTCTTGGAAATAAACGGAACGGGATATAAACTGGATCCCATCCCCGTTCAAATCCCGTTCACACTTATGAGACCCTTTAACTGCATATGGTGCTTGGATGACTACACTTTAGTACGGATGTGAGCAGACCAATAGGATACACGCAGTGATACCTGTGGGGCCGGGCTATAATATACTATAGAGGGTGGTGAGTAGAGTACTCCAGTGGCCTTCAGGACTGTATGAGCGCTTGTCTAGATTTTTAGACAACATATAGGGTCTTTCCGACAATAAAAGACCGGGTGGAGCTCGGAGTAAGACCCTTGGACTCAAGTTCCATACGTGGTAGTGGAAGTTGGTGGCAATCATGGCTTTACAGTATCATTTGAATTTCTGCGACTGGTTTGAGTTCGGGTTTGCAGGTGTTAAGCGGGGTACTGAATGTACTGGGCGGTATTGTCGGGGATATTTGGGATGGGGAGCTGAATTGTTGTCGGTACCATGACGTTAGTCTAGATGTGGCAAACCCTGGAAAAACAAATATCCGGCGTCCGTGTAGACTACCAAGCCACACATGTTCAAGAATAGTACAGACTATCCCTCTTTAAGGAAACCCTATACCCTTTCTAGTACAGAAATGAGGCTCAGCTTGTTTCCTACGTCGATTTTTGAAATTTTTCGAATGTAGCTCCACGCCCACAACAAATTTTTAATTTTCTTACAGCAACTGCACAGACACCACCTGGGTAATGGCTCTCCGCCCATGTAAAATGCATATCAATTTGTTGTGGCTGAGAGATACCGTAGTTCGTGTTTGGAGAGACTTGTCCATTATAGGATAGCGTTTCGCTTCAGCACAGATCTGTTCGTAGGGATTTGTGGTTAAATCGCGGAAAAAAAAAAGCCAAGTACAGTTTTAGAATTTCCTTGACATTTGGGTGTTCTGTGTGCCTCGCGAGGTGTGATTTAAAACTCGGTTGTGGCTCGGCACGCAATTTGTATGGTCGGTTCTGCGGAACGGTGGCCGGCCATTCTATACAGACGTGGAGTTTGTGACTATTGTTTGGCCAGTTTAATTTAGTAACAGTATGCCATTTACCGTAAAAAAACTCCTAAAACTTAAAGCGTGGAGTGGGAATTGTGATTTTTATGGAGGGTTATATTTTATTTAGCTTGCATCCAATCTGACTAGACGCTCGTAGATGAATTTACACTACCGTAAGAAACGAAGAGGGGTTTTCAGGTAATTATAATAGTTTTTGTCGTTAGCGTTGGAACTGTTATTGGTTTCTTTATAGAGTTTGGGATTGTCGTTTGACCATTCAGCTTCAACAACGGCACAATATTCGCCCTGTAAAATCATCCTATCGCCTAATGTCAAGGGCACATAAGACGTTGCGCCACATCAAACCCGATTTGGACTCATATTTGCCTCGTGATCTCGAATATCTAGTTTACCGTCTTCTCACCGAATATCATCATCGTACCCCTCCCCCGTCTTTGCCAAAATCATAGTCTTCCCTCCGACCTTCTCCGTCGTTGTCTTTGGCTGTGGCACTGCTCCTCATTTGCGCACGCGTCTCTTCCTTAGCTGTGTTCCATCTAGACTCGCATGTAATTGCGGTATCTTATGAAGCTATAATGTCGGATACCGGACGTGCGGTGAGAGCAATTCCGAATTGCTGTCCGAAGATATCCGTTCCGGTGATTAATGTAACTTGCTGTAGGGAGATGTGAGGGATATCCTTGCTAAGCCGTCGCCTGACTACCTCTTACCCAAATTCCGGCCGCCAATATTACTCAACTGAAGGCCCGCAAGGGACCTCTCACTGGCACCCACTGTTACTGCACTGTTCTACCGCATTCAGACAGGATAGGCACTTTCTGGTTTACGGCTGACGACCTTCAGTGATAGTCTATGACCGAGTGACACAACCTCAAGAGCAAATAAACAACCCGCCCAGCATTCCGACATCTAACACAAGGCAGGAACTAATTCTTATCATCACTAACCGTGAGTTTCCACCCATTTCGGGGGTCTCTGGCCTTTATTTCAAACAGAAATTGCAAGGCGTTGTATGCAAGGCGTTGTATTGCATTCGCACGCAATGCGGATAGTTCAGCGTGGTGGGTAACTCGGTTCAAAGTTTGGGGCCTGTGCAGGGGCTGCGAAATACCGAAGTCCCGAAGTCACAGGAGTTGAAGCTCCGGGTTGTATATTGATGGTGTCACGGTGGCAGTCGCGTTCGGGACGTATCGAGCTGCAAGAATCTAAGTGACCCTATGCATGTAACACGGCAGTCATTCTCGCTTGCAGACTCACCGACACTATGGATCCCGCTGTTGCTCACAGATCTATGTCGTATCTCAGACAAATCTGCTAGTTGCTTGGTTCGACAAATTTGGAGAGGGTGATTAAGTTAGTAAAGAGAGTTACGCTACATAATATGTTGCCAATGGGTTATCCTGAATAAAACGGGTAAACACATCCCGGTCCTACTTACCCTCCCTATGTCAATAATTTCAGGCTCGTCTACATACATGCTGCACAGGAAGGGGATCTTTACCTAGCCGGCCATCCGGGAGCGGCACTGCCATGCTCTAGATAGAATAAATGCAGTACGATCAAAACAACAACAAAGCCGAACAGGCCCGCTCTCAAGCACTGTCACCACACAATGGCTATTGGGATCGTGCACTTACCCCCTATATACGAATCAACACCCACCATGCCGATAGTCACTGGGGACACGCTTCCTACAATTTCGATGATGTGTGCTAGCACCACGCTAATCCCAGGTCATGCACTTACACACAATGAATATGCGTGTCGCACCCTGGTAAGTTAATTATCGAGGTCGTCAACTGATGGGCAGCAAGGCAAATCAGCAGCTTCACCGTCACCGCGCCGGTGGCTATCGGGGTTGTACGTACAGCCTACTGTGCGTTTGTCAGATTGTTCCTGCGATATCGTTGTTATAGCGTACTTGTTAAGGTTAAGGTTAGAGTTTCGGCACGAGACGGGAAGCCTTATCTGTCGGGTGCGGGGCTTAGATTAGATCTTGGCGATAATCTTACCTGTATTCTCACTCGATTCGCGCGTAGAACCGTGATTACCGCTGTGCGTAGTAAACCACTGTGGTGAGATATGGTGTAAAATAAATGATGTGTAAATGTAGTTTAGATTTTGTTTAATTGACACTATAATCCCATGGCACCAATCATGGTGGCATAGCTTGCCAGTAGTGGTAATGCTACCAGCGCTTTGCCACTACTGATGGAATGTAATGTTGAAATAGTGGTTGCTAGAGAAGCTTGTATATTCTAAACTACGGGAGTTTGTGTGATCTTATATACGGCTTTCAGAGTATGCCCTGTACGCATGCATGCGCACAACTGGCATCTCCAGCTGAGTCCGGAACGGTCATCATCATCATAAGATCATAATCTCCATCAGCCCAGCTGAAGCCCATAAGGCCATACAATGGAGGCGATCCATATATATGCAACGTGTAAATCACAACTCATGTGAGTGATAATTCATGCAGTGTGTAATATTGCATGTGTACCTGCATCATGATTTTCAGCTCCGTTTGATGGCTCGTATGAGGATATGCGTGGTATGTATCAGGACCAGGGAAAGGGGCTCATGTCAAGATAGTGCAAACGCGTATGCAAATGAATATGCATATGGGAGCCTGCACATATACGGACCTTGGACCTTTGAGAGATCAGCCAATCAAGAAGTTAATCAAACATCCAAAGTAACATGTATTGTTACGATATGGAAGTTGGGGAGAACCGTGTGAGTATATTCTATGGTATAGAGAAGAGAGAAGGAGAAAGACTCGAGATATATGGACGAGACATCAGCCCCTGCAGCAGCCACCGTGTATCAGATCTGTAACATATCTACGGCACAAGTATATCTGTAACATGTATTGTTGCATGTGTACTTGGATCATGAGTCTCAGCACCGTTTGATGTCTTGTATGAAGATGGTGGCTGTATCAGGATATGCATCAGGATATGCATCAGGATATGCATCAGGATATGCATCAGGATATGCATCAGGATCAGGGTGATGCGTCTCATGTCAGATAGAGCATACGCGTACGCATATGGGAGATTGTACATATACGGGCCTTGGACCCTCGAGATAGATCAATCAACAAGTCAAAGAAGCATCCAAAGTAACATGTATATCTCACATCGGTGCGAGTGATACTTCATGCAGAGTTTACATTATACGAGAGTAGTGTAAATTGCACTACATAGCGAGCGTGATCTCATGCGGATCTCTGCACAACTATCGTGATGTTTCAATTTGGTGTTGAGGTTTCCAAAGCAGCAGGACAGCTTGGTTTTTAGAGATACAGTTTTGAGTCATTTACATTTACCTCTTACAATTTTGACGGCAATCCTTTGTTGCGGCTTCCTGAAATTCCGTGTACATACGGTGTGAGGACACATAATGATGGTGGTGGTGGTCGCGATTGTGATGGTGATGATGGTAATTATAGTAAGTGTGTTGCGCTAAGGAGCACGGAATCATCTAAGTCCTTCCAGCGTTCACATGTGTCATGACTGGACTTCAATCGTATCCCCCAACAACCAAACTTACCCCCCGACAACTAGAGAGAGACAGGATAGTGGGATTTAAACAATATATCGTGTGAATCACAAAAATTGTGTGTGATTTACAAAATATTATTGTGTGAATCGGATGACCCCACTAATTGGCGAATTACATTGGGTGTCATGGCTCAATAAGGTCTCTCAATGAATGGCACAACAACTGCCACTACAACGGCCACTATAAATGCAACTACAACTTATCGTGGCATTGCCACTAGACCTGATGAACACCTGGCGGCCTGCAAGCTATCTGACGGCTAGCCGGGCCTGGGCTCTGAGGCCTGACGGTCGGCTAGGTTTCAATTTATAGGCTTGCACTAGCAAAGGTCAGGCCCGGCTTCATGCAGGCCAGCCAGGCCTAGCCGCTTAGGAACATTGCATAGCTCTCGACGAACTAAAACGAATTGAGGGCAACCGGAAATGCCAAGTGGAAAAGGCGTGGGAGGAAGTACATACTGTGGTTGGCGTTTCAAAGATACACGAAGATTAATGTCTAGGCTAAAGAGCATTCTATTAGGCTATCCACCGTTCAAGATACACTATCAAGCCCTTGCGGCTGCCATGACATATGATTTGTTTGGTTGTTTGTTTAATCACACTGCATTCACTCTATCTAGAGTATGGCAGTGCCTGGCTCCCCTCCTATTCTTCTACCCCGTTCTACTTTAACTAACGAAACGAAAGCAAAATGAATGGTAACACACAAAAACAAAAGAAAAGAAAGAAAAGCCTGCTTAATACACCCTGCTCTACTCAGCGATCTGGGAACTTCCCGACCTCTGTGGCCATAAGGAAGTCCATCATGTGTCACGTATCTCATTTGTGTAAGAGTCGAAACGGGATAAACTTATGTAATTCCGTGAGCTATACGTACCCGATATCCGATATCTGGATGACCAAGATATTGTAAAGGCCGGTACCGGAACGTATGGTACTATATGTGTATGGATGGTAATTATACAAATATGGTTGCATACGTGGATCAACTTTAATATACATTGGCACTTACCTGTCCACCTGGTCACGTGTCGGAATGTACTCTACCTGTATGGGTTTACAACTGACTACCGCTATCACAGTATTGTTGCATACTGGGGGATGGAAATGTTCTAGCATGAATTTACTAATCAAACTATCGTAATGCATGCAGCAATCAACAGAAAATATCAAAATCCACACCACAGAATTGCCCTCTATTCAAAAACCTATCCAATATACAACTGTTGTCCCTTCTCTAGATACCGTATGTCTATACTCAACAGAAACGAACACTTTCACAATTTGATTGCTGTAAAAGACGTCAGCAACAGTTAAGCATGGTTTGGGATCAAAATCGTACTTCGCATTGCATGCCCTCACTCAACCCTTATCTTCCTCCATTACTTCGATAACGGACTCGTTCTCGGGGTCATTCTCATCATCACCATCGAATCCAAGCTCAACACAAATAAGCAACGTATTCACCAACCTTCTGCGCTCTTGTCCGGACATCTCCTTCAAGTTTTTGCGACGGGTGGCGTTAATACTTCCGCCAATGACTCCAAGCGGATTGGCGCTCTCCGAGAGCGGGTGGGTGCGGTTCTTCTTATTTTCATGGATTTTCTTGTGGCTGGTGAGATTGTCTCGGCGGGAGAAACCATTGGTGTGGCGTGGGCATTGGATATGGGGGCAAATGTAAGGTTTGGTGTGACTATCCATGTGGCGTCTACATGTGGTCAGCATATAATGAGCGGGTTCCAGGCAGGACACTGTATGTCGTACTTAAATGCACTTAATGCGCCCCTGCCGGCGAATACTTTATCCTCCCCTTTCGCGGAACATGATGGGAAAGTACACTGCAATTGGGGCGGAGAGTCGACCATGGGGAAGCACGAAGAAGACGGCGTGACATTCGGCATGGGGCTGGGAGTAGAGGATGGCTGCTCTGACATGAGGTGTACGCCAGCGCGCTGAGATAGCTACCATTACGGATTAGCCGGCTACAAGTTACACGTCAGACCTCATGGTGGACATACTGGTTCTGGACCATCATCATTTTGCGAGGTCATATCGTGCTAAAAAGGTTGAAACAGATATACTAGGTTGGGATTTCTGTTTTGCTCGAAATTGAAGCGATCAGAGACAAAGTTTTGTCGTCGAGAACTAGATGAGATGTATTGTGCTGGTTGGGAGGCGGAACGGTTGTGCTAGGACAATTGTCGTCAAACAAGTTATCTGGTTGTTCAACGGGGAACAGGCGATGGTTGTAACTGTGGAATTTATCTTGAGAAGCAGATTCGAAGTCACAGTCCTCTATTCCTGTGTCGATTAAAATGTTAACCATAATTGTCTGTCGGTGGCTGTAGAGCGATTTGGTGTAGTTCAACATACATTGCAATATTGGGGCAGCACTTCATTTAAGTTTATTGTAGCTGGAAAGTCATCGAGGGTTTCCGTGGTTGGGACGAAGGGGTTTCGTTTTTATATACAGCCTGCGCCTTAAAGTTTATCACTTGATCTCTACGAAAACTGTTCTCATCACCCTTTTGGTAACCTTACAGGTTAGTGAATTGCCGCGATTCCACCATCGAAAGCTCATCGTACCCTTTCGCTACATGCTTGCGCACTCAACTACAGGTTTGCCCACATTTGGAAGGTGTTGCCCAATTTTCAACACAAAGCCCGCCTTGATATTCAAGGGAACCTCAAGGAATAGCAAGGCTCTCTGTGATACGCTTATCTTGCTTGGTTTTGGGGTCAGCGATCGACCATTTTCGCCTTGCCATTTGCGTTAGTGTGAGGCGACGTGTTGATGCGACTAACGAGGGGAGCTCAATGCCGATTGGGCAGTGCTGCCCCGCTGTGTCACAGGTTACACTGAGCGATATGTAGGAGTCCATGAAAGAGCATACATGAATCCATCATTGTCGCGTTGTTTCTTGAAGACTTGTGGTGAAGCTACGCATTCACTCTGCCACGGCCGGTTTGACTCGGGAATGGCTAAACAACAACATTCAACATGCCGATTGGGTAGAGATTAGAGCCAATGCAGATAAACGCTTGTGTCACTTTGTTATCCTGGTCGCCACCTGGCGGAGCATCTGCCAAACCTCAGGCGCACCAGCTAACTATTTAGCTAAGTAACGACCTACCACGTCACTCGTGATGTGTTTCCCTATGGCCACATCATCCATTGATACGTTTCAAGGCTTCTCAAGAATACCACATGTTTTATACCGTACACGTCAACACTATCATCATGCACCTATACCTCCATAGATCTAGTGCCGACATCTCGCAGACGAAAGCGGGATGTGGCATATAGAGTTTTATTTGCTAGGTTGATGGTAAGGCAACATTAAAGTAACGGGTAAGTGATCGATGACATCAGTAATTGAAGCAAAAATGAGCACGTCAGCTCGCGTTTCAGCCCTATACGCATGAGGCGACAACAGTTGATAGCATATGGAACACCCTTGTATATGCCGAAATGACTTCACTCAGCATATTTTTTCTTGAGTGGAATGTGTTGAATTCGTTGGTTCAAAAATCAGATCGTTAGCAAATTTGCGGTTCGTGGAGTGGAGATGTGAGGCGCAATGATTACGCCAGTCCGACGATCCCGGTCAGTCTGCAGCAAGGTCGGACTGGACTGGTCTAGACTGGAATCGGAATAACACGATTTTTTGCAGTACTGGTCTGGTGAGGTAGGTCTCAGTTCAGTTCAGTCCAGACCAGCAGGAAGGCGGGACTAAACTAGTCTAGACGGGTTCGGGCGGCCCACCCACTGACAGATGCAATCCTTGTTGAGGCGTCTGTCTATACATCCTCTTGATCAGGTTCACGAGTTGTAATTAAGTGTATGATATCCGCATATCTACCGGGTATTATTCTCTTTCGTACAAGCCGATGAGTACTGCGAGGCGACTTTGGCCAGTATTAGCAACCGTGCGAGTCAACCTAATATTTAAGTTTGCATAAGCGGTAGTATTTTATATGAGCGAGGTCGTCTACTTACGGGCTGCAAGTTTGAAGAAGCGTGTCAGCACTTCACCGTCACCGCGCCAATGGCTATCGGGGTTGTCTACTTATAGCCTACTGCGAGTTTCGGAATGTTCCTGCGAAATATATCGTTGTTACACGCCCTTACTAAGGTTAAGTTTAGAGTTTCAGCACGAGGAGGAAACGAGACGGGTAGGCTTATCTGTCGGGTACGGGGTTTAGATTAGATCTCGCTGATAATCTCATCTGCATTCTCACTCGACCCATGCGAACAACCATAACACTGTTGTGTAAGAAAATATAGTGAAGATGCTCTCCCGTGACAAACTAAAAAGAATCGTGGGCAACCGGAGATGTTAAGTGGAAAAGGCGTGGGAAACGTATGCGCTGTAGTTAGTATTTTCAAAGATCCCCGAATATTAATGTTCAGACCAAAGGCATTCTATAGCAGTTATCTATCGTTCAAGATACACTATCAAGCCCTGTAGAGTATCATGACATATAATTTGCACTGCGCTCCCTATTTGCTGTACAGTTGCTGATCGCCAAATGACTACCCGACCCTACTCGTCAATTTATCAAGTCTCCGGGCACCCCATTGTAAGCGCCCTTGGCAACACATCAAAAATTTAATGACTACACATCTCCCTGAGTAGGACTCTAATCAATCTAATCAATCTAATCTAGCTAGAACCATGACAGGGTGTCCGGAGACTTGATAAATTGACGAGTAGTAGTATCAAAGTCATTGGTGCTTACTTGTGCCCGAGTATGCCAAAAGTTGTGCATGATATGCACATTTTGTCTTCGTCAGATAAAATAATTATGCTTCAACAACCGGGAAAAGGTTACAATAGCAATAAGGCCGTAACGAGCTAGATGACAGGAGGAGATATGGGAAGCTGACACAGTTTGACGTCAAAGGAGGTGGAAGTAGTTGATTTGCGCTAGAAGCATGGGGGTGACTAGCCAACTTGGATGACTGCTTGCCCCAATCTGGCGGTGGAGGATTATAAATGGCATATCTGGCCCACAAACAAAGGTTCTCAAAGCAGGACCTGGAAAATGTATCAGGTAAATAGATCATAACCGGCTACTTTTGGCTATACCTAGAATAGCAGGATATGGACGCACATGTCTTTGTACATTTACGGTTTTTATTGGGATAACTCCGGGGAAGTGTTTATGTAGAGAATCTTGTTGACCGACTTGTATGTAGGATAACTTCTCTTTTGCGATTTTGTCTGTAGCAAGATCGGCTTCTGGAGAGCAATATTTGTCGTAACGGGACTGAGGACCGGAGTACTTACCGTTAGCAATTGGTGTTGGTCACAACAAGTATACGAAGTAAGGAGATTGTGATTAGATGGGGTGAGACTGTTGAAATGAAGACATTAATATGGTACACTACTGTATTGCCAATTGACAAGAGCTGTACGGCCTGGAAGGAGGTCGCCGATACACTGAAGTCGCCGAATTGACTCACAGGCTGTAGACTCATGCTCGTAGACTCATTCATAAATTTTCACTCGCTACTTGACTCCACCACTGATCGCTACTCTATCAACCTCCGTAGACCTTGAGGCTCTCATGTATATAATGGCATAGATTCTCCCTTAGGTAGTTCAACAGACTTCCTCCGCTTCGGACGTGCAACACTAACTGTTACGATATGGGGAGAACCGTGTGCATAGACTATGGTACAGAGAAGAGAGAAGGAGAAAGACTCGAGATATATACAGAAGACATCAGCCTTTGCAGCAGTGACCGTGTGTCAGATCTGTAACATCATATACATCTGTAACACTAACCGGTAGAAAATTATTGGGTGATAGTACATGACCAAGACAATATCTCTACATCAAGAAAATACGCGTTTTGATTGTTCCGGCATGGTGTGCGCAGTAGGGGGCTTTGCTAATAGTCATTGACCCTGATTTCCCACAAAGTACAGGGGTCTCCGGCCCTTCTTTCTTATTGAAACTGCAGGAGGGTTATATTTGAGCAGTCCAACTTTGTGAGTGACTTGCTTCTAGTTTTACGCACAGCGTACAGTACTACATAAGCAGCAAGCCATATTCCAAAGTGACACTATGACTATGACCATAACACGGCATACCGAAACTATATATCCTCTACTGCACTGGTCCCGCCGGCGGGACCTCCGCATCGCAAATGCCGCAGATAATTGTAGATTTATTGCTCCTTGGGACTTCGGAAATCGTGGACGTGAATTCCGATATTACTATATACCACTCGGGCCATATCAACTTGTCGTGGTAACCATCCAGTCATGGTAAGGCTTAAGGAATGCCGGCAGTTCATAGGGCACGACACCTGATGTATATATCAAGAACCACCTAACTGCATGGATAGACATCATTATGAATCATCACTTCAACATCCAAACCTGCTGTGTACTGGATAATCGCCAATTACCAGCTTTACACCTTTAGAAATGCGTGTCTACTTCATTACTTAAGTAAATATATAACTACTCTGCTGGTATATGTAACCCAACATTTACCATGCTGACTTACGCACTATTAGGCGGTTAAAACATCACCCACGCATTTTAAAAACGGTTCTATTCCTTGTGCCATAGGTGGGCAGGCCAATGTTGGCGACTAGGAACTCCGACTAGAGTCAGTAACCGCTGCCGCTGTCTTCTTTCCCACTTAGAGTCACTCACCACCGACAAAGGTATTGCATCCCCTCCTGCCTCTACCTGGAGAAGTTCCCTAGATTAGGTGGTAGACCCATTTATTCACAGAGATGGCTGAATTAAGTATATGCGGGTGAGGGTGGTTGCTTGCTCCCAGATTTATTGAAGTCTGATCCTTGGTCCCTCTATTCTTTGCTAGCCAGGGCTAAGGAACTTGCGATTTGTTGGCGCAGCGTATAGGGGGCGGCGAGTGATGGCGGTGATGGTGGTGTTGTCAGCGAGAGAGGGGTATTAGTTTAACTTGTGAGACAAACGCACTAAGGATTTGGACAAGGATGAAAGAGAACCCTCGCTAATCACGATAGAGAGCATAATTTACGCATTATTTTGTTTACAATTTTTTTTGAATTTTGTTAGGTCTAAAGTTGTTAATTGCTCAGCCGTGTCCAGCGTTACCTCATTTTACTTGTAGGTCTGAAGATACCCAAAGTAGTTAGCAAAAAAAGAGTACTATAGACCACAATCTTTGTCCTTTTGGAGCTGAGATCTAGCTAAAGGTTTTCTTTGTCCCATTTGCGTATTTCTTGAGGCTCCCATCCAGCAATGCGTGTTCATGTTCATTGCCAGCGAATGCATAACATACCACACCTCCGACAACACACCACACCACCTTTTAGTTTTGCCAAGACCCTTATCGTCCAATCAATTCTATTATCGTCAGAAAACTTTTGCTTCGGTTTTCAGCTGTTTTCTTCGAATTCAGTTACCTAGGAGCCAAAATGAGTCTCTTCGGAGCCAAAAAGACCACGACTACTCTCAAGCAACAGCTCGAGACAGCCAAAAAGAATTACGAAAAAAGGATGTCAACTGAATCCGAGGCTTCGGCCGTTTCTAGCAGTCACATCGGTGACTTGATTAAAGATCGCGAGGGACCCCTTCCTACGGACCCGGACGGAACAGCTACAACTTCTGAGATCGCTCAGGAGGAGTTGGGTGATTACTTGGGAGTGCAGCAGGTGGCTGTTACGTTGACCAGGGAACAATTCAACCAAGGAATAAGGATTCATAATGCCGAAGTGAGGGCAGAAGGACATCCGAGTCAAGTGATTGAACCGATTTGGGGAACGGCCGAGGTTATTGATGAATATGGGAATAGGTGTTCGCATGCCGTTCATACGATTTCGAGTGATGATTCCTCATTGTCACCGCCACCTACTACAGATTACGGGGGAAGCGAAATTTCCTTCTCGTCACAGACACCGAAGGAGAAGGCCCCATCCCCTCCTCCAACTACGAATTATGAGGGAAGCCTGATGGGTTTACCTCCGAGTGCTCTCCCCCAGGATCCTTTTTCGACTCCCAGGGCGAGTGCTGGAATCATTGCGCATAGGTATATTCAGTCGGAGGAAAATACCAGCCAACACGCTGAAACAGAGGGGGGAATGGAAGAGACCCGGAAAGTCTACACACCCATCCCGAGAAAATTCGAAATTAGCGATGACAGCGACAACAAGGATGATATGATGACGGAGGTGGAGTGGAGGGACGAGGAGCCTTACATGACACCAACGAAAAAGGGAAAAAAGCGTAATAAGGGGAAGGGAGTTAAGAGGCCGGAAACGCCCAAATGACCAATCCCAAATATGCCGCAGACGCCAAGCAGGAAGAAGCTCGAAGTTGATTGGGCCAAGCCTGCAGAGACGTTGGCCAGTGAGGATGAACCGGCAGATCTCGGGAAGTTTATTGGTGAGTATCTTCGGAACACTAACGGACTGAGGGATTTTATGGTTGGACAAGAAAGAAATGACCCCAATTATGACATTTGGTGTCAACAGCAGAGCCAACATATTGCAGCGAGACAGAATCATACTGACGCGGCAGTTATGTCGGTAAGAGAGATAGCCAAGGAAGTGCGTACAAGTGTGGATACGGAAAGAGAGTACGCAGAAGAGAGGGCAGAGAAGCTTGATGAAAGATTAAGCAAGATGGAGAAAAAATTGGCCAAGATCGCACCGGTGAACATGGCTAAGACAATTGAACCTCCGATGAAAGGTTGCATGGAAGGAATGATTGATCAGCTGACAGATAGAGTGGTAAAGAGGTTTGAGGTTGCAGCTGAAGAAGATAGGAAGAAGGAAGAGATTCGAAGGGGGAAACAGGTAAAAGCCACCCCTGAGAATGATGGGATGAGTGATATCGAGTTTGAACTGGGGGCAACTTTTTCAGAGGAGGAAAATGAGAAAGTAGCGAGGGTGCTCAAACGAATGGAGGTGGAGGAGCCAGAACTGGAGGCATCTAAACATGCACCGGTTATTCCACCGGGAAAAAAGAGGCAGGAGTTTTCGAGGTTCACCCCGCGAGGACAAGTTACGATTGCGAGAAGACCGGTTATTGCGCCTGCAGTGCCGGAACAAAAGAAAAAGCAGTCGAAAAACCCGGAGGTGAAGGAGACACCAAAGGGATCAAAGGCAGGAGAAGAAAAGAAGTTGTAAAAGAAGAAGAAGGAGACGTGGGCGCAGAGGGCGGCCGCGCCACCACCATCAAAGAAGCAACCCGAACAGCGACAACAACAACAACAATCGGGACAGCAGCAGAAGAAGAAGGGGGATGGCTTTGTCGAAGCAAAGCGACAGTAGAGGAAGCAAGAGATGAAGCCAGTCCCCCCAGGACAAAATTCGATGGAGAAGAGGAGGGTTATCTTTAAGAGGGATAACAGCCTCCTGCTTTCTCAAAAGAAGGATTTGGATATTTCGTCGGAAGTGAATAGAGCACTTTTTGAGGCGAAAGTTCTGTATTTTGTTCGCATCCAGCGAGTTACGAAGAACACCCTAGGATGCTTGTCTACGATCACGACCCCCGCAGCAACGGCCGAAATGTTGATTCGGTATGGGGAGCTAGTGATAACAGCAGGAAGGAAGGTGGATGCAGGAATTGTGGACATCGAGACGAACGAACTCTGGGAGAGAGTGAAAATGCACGGCGTCAATTTTGATAGGTATCTGGGAAAGAAGACAGGAGGGGGACTTGAAAAATTGAGGCAGGAATTGCAGGCTGAGAACGAGGGGGTGGTGTTGCCCCTCGCCATCAACTGGGTTGGAGGACCGAAAGATGTGCAGATGAAGAAGGTGGAAGGAAAGAAAGCATCTTCGGTTGTGTTTGCGGTCAAGGGAAGTAAGATGGCAGAAAAAGTTTTGAAGGGAGGTTTGAGGGCGGCAGGAGTGAAGTATGATGTGAAGAAGTTTATGAATGCCGGACCAGATTCCTTTTGCGGAGTGTGTAGTAGATGGGGACATGTTGATTCGAAGTGTGGGTCCTTGAAGATGCCGGCATGCATGTTGTGCGCGGGGAGACATCTGACGAAGGATCATAAGTGCAACGTGGTAGGTTGCAAAGCTAATGCAGGACAGAACTGCACCCACAATGTCGACAAGTGTGTCAACTGCAAGGGGAACCATATCGCGAAGGCCAATTGTTGTGTTAAGAAACAGGAGGCCATTAAGACAGCGAGAGAAGAAAGACGCACCTGGAAGGAGAGAGAAGGGGAACGTCGAAATATTACAACTGATCAACAAAAGAAACCGGATCATACAGAGGATGGGGGACCATCGACTGCAGAAGCTGAAGAGAAAGCTCAGGATGATGAGCAAAATGATAAGGAGCCAGAAGTCCAGGTCGTAGTGACTCAGGAGACTGAAGGAGAATCTTCTAATGCAGGGACCAAAGAACCCCCCATGACGCAATGTTGAAGTGCATAATGCACAATTGTGGAAGGGGGTATGATGCGACTATGATGGTGTTGGAGCAAGGAATTGTTTGGGGGCCTGATGTTGTGATGATGCCAGAACCATATGTGGAGAGAGAAGGATACAACATTAGCCACCCAGGATATACATTGGTCAGAGGAGGACGAACTATGACTGCGATAAGAAGAGATACACACCTGGAGTTTTTGGAAGTGGATAAGGGGGGAGATGGAGATGTACAGGTGTTTGATATAAGATACCCGTCGGGTAGAAAGATGAGATTGGTGAATGTGTACGATCAGCTGAGACAACAGGGGGGAGTGAGAAGTCAAGGCAGACTGGCACAGACAGCAAGATGGAGTGAGATTATGGAACAGGAAAAGATCCTCTTGGGAGGAGATTGGAATGCTCACAGTGATAGATGGGACCCTCAGTGCCCACCAAAACGAGATGTGACATTTTTGGAAAATCTTATTGATGAGTACGATTTGATCGATGTTACGGACGGGGAAGAAACCCATTCGAATACGAGAAATGGGGAAACTTCGGGATCGCTTATTGATTTCTTTGTTACTAAAGCCTCGATGACTGATAGATTAGAGACTTCACCAGATTTGGCAACTACTTCGGATCACGCGATTGTGTGTGCCCAGTTAAGATGGGATGAAGGGGAAGGAGCCAAAGTGTCGCGAAAAATTACAGGATGGGATATCGATGGGCTTAAGTCGAAGGAGGAGGAAGACAATTATAAAAAAGCACAAAAAGAGTGGAACGATAAGAGCTCAAAGAGACCTGTTTTGGATGAGAAGAGCAGCGGGGATGAGTTACAGAGAGAGGCTGAGTGGATACAGCAGAACTTTGTTAATCATCTCAATAGGTGCTGCAAAAAAGTTAAAGTATGCGCGAGATCAAAGTGGTGGTGGACGGCAGAGATTGCGGAAAACCGGAAATTTTTGGGATCAATCAAAAGAGCTCGAAAGAGCGGGGAAGCGTCGCAGCAACAAGTTAGGAGGCAGCTAAGCAACCTACGAAGAATGATCCGACAGTCGAAAACGGAGATGTGGAGGAAGTTTCTAACTTTGGCCAAAAGAGACCAGGTCTGGCAGGCGTTGAGATATACGAAACCAGGCGGATAACAATCGAAAAAGACTTTGAAATCTAGGACTGCAGAGGTGGCGGAGTCCTGGGAGGATAAGGAGGAGTTGATAAAAGAAGAAGCATTTCCGAAACCTTTGAAGGGTGTGGAGAGAAAGGCCCAAGAAGAGGGAGGAGAAATGTGGAAACGAATTACTGATGAAGACATCCGAGAGGCTCTGTTTAGTCAGTCAGTTCAGAAGGCACCCGGCCTGGATAGGCTGGGGTTTAAGGCGATATGATTATTGTGGGAATGGGATTCTCAAAGGATAATTAATGTCGTCAAAGTGTCATTTAGGTTAGGAATACACCCGCGAGTTTGGAAAGAAGCGAAGGGGGTAGTTATACTGAAGCCGAATAAGCCAGATTACGGAGTCGCCAAGGCATGTAGGGTGATGACGTTGTTAAATTGTTTGGGAAAAGTGGTCTAGAAGGTAGCAGCCAATGCAATAGCAGAGGAGTGTGAGCGAAGGAGGTTACTTCACGACGGACAGTTTGGATGCAGAAAGAGAAGGTTAGCAATTGACGCAGTTGGAAGGTTGATGAAGAGAGTTGAAGAGGCGTGGGGGAGGGGGAATACTGCGGCTGTGTTGTTGATGGATGTTAAGGGAGCCTTTCCACATGTGGCGAAGGGGAACTTGATAAAAAGAATGGAAGATATGGGGTTTGAAGCCAACCTGGTGAGGTGGGTGGAAAGCTTTATGGAGGAAAGAAAAGTGATAATGTCGATGGACGGAAAGGAAGGAGACAGTATGGATGTGGAAACGGCGGTTCCGCAGGGGTCGCCCGTGTCGCCGGTACTTTTCGTTATATACCTTTCGGGGTTGTTCGGTCAAGTTGAAAACAAAGAAGAAGAGTGTGGAAGGGAGGGTATATCTTTTGTTGATGATGTGGCATGGGTGGTGGAAGGGGAAGATGTGGGGGAATGCACACAACGACTGGAGAGATGTGCCGCGGAAAAATAAAATTTGGGCAAGGAAGAATGCCTGTCAATTCAACATCGAAAAAACGGAAGCGATGTTGTTTACACGAGGAAGAAAGAATAAGGAACCGAAGTTGAATGCCCGAGTAAGGGTAGGAAATCATGAGGTTTCATATAATAAAGAAGCGACAAGATGGTTGGGGGTATGGCTGGATGATATGCTTACCCTGAATGATCATATGAAAAAGACCTTAGCAAAAGCAAGGAAAGCGCAAAATAGGGTGAGATCCTTGATGACGAAGAAAGGATTAAGCTCAGAAGGATGCAAACGAATTCAAGTTGCGGCGGTTCAGGCAGTGGCGTTGTATGGGTCTGAACTGTTGTGGCATGGGCAAGAAAATCGAGGACAGGAGGTGCAAAGGTTGTTGAATGAACAGGGCAGAAGGGTAACCGGATGCTTTAGGACAACCCCTCAAGGAGCGTTGATGAATGATGCAGGGTTGCGACCGGCAAAGGCTCTTCTTAATAATCGGGTACGCCGATATATGTTGAGACAGATGATGATGCCCGATGCTCAAGACGGAGGGAGAATGTTAGAAGTACGAAGGAATGTTTTACAAAGGGTGGAGGGGATTGATGAGTTGATCCCGGAGGATAAACCTTTCGAAAGAAGGAGTTACAAGAGGACAACATTACCAACGGAATAAAGATGCCTTAAGGGCAAAGTGATAATTCAGGATGAGGAACAAGCGCTGAAAGAAGCAAAGTTAGAAAGGGATGGACTTGTTCTTTGGACTGATGGATCGAGAAAAGAAGATGAGTGGGTTGGGTGTGCTGTGGTATGGAAAGAGGAAGGGAGGTGAAAAAAGAGGAGGGTGCACCTAGGCCGACAGAAGGAAGCGTTTGATGTGGAAATGTATGCGATGTCGGAAGCAATGAAGATTGCGGATGAGATGGCAGAAGAGAAGGGGATTACCAGGGTTACAGTGTTTACGGATTCCGAGGCAACCTTAAAAAGAATACAATCGGACTAGTCAGGACCAGGACAAGTGCTAGTGTTACGAACGATGAACTGGACCGATGCATTAGGCAGAAAAAATATCCAGGTAGAGTACCGGTGGGTACCTGCCCATAAGGGGATAAAAGGCAATGAAGAAGTGGAACAACAAGCAACAAAGGCGGCGTATAAGTATTGCGGAAGGTATACCGAAACGCAAAATCCGCTACCATTTTTACATTATGTTTCTTTCTCCCATGTTAGCCGAAGGTTGACTGAGGCGAAGTGGGAAGAAAGCAAAGAAGAAATAATGAAGTTAGGGAAGAAGTCAAAGCATAGTTACCGGTACGATTTGGTGAAGAGGGGGGGTAACAGTGCGGTGATGGGAGCCAAAAAGACGATTGCGGCGAGGTTTTATCAGCTGAAGTCAGGACATGCACTGATAGCGAAATACCTATTGCGGATCGGAAAAAGAAGTGATATGAAATGCTGGTGGTGCGGGCATGAATATCAGACAAGAGACCACCTTTTTAAGTGGTGCAAAAGATGGAAACGGGAACAAAAGAGGCTTTGGGTTGACGGGCAAGAGGGGGAAGAAGGGTATGAGGGTGTTGAAAAGGGTTTGAGAAAGCCAAAGATTTCATTGCCAATGTCTCTCGTTTTTGCAGAAGAAAAGTGTTCGCAGGCTCTGTTGGATTTTTTATCTTGTACAGATGTCGGCAGAATTACCGGAGTGGTGGAGGAGGCGGAAATCTCAGATCACGAGGAGTCGAGTGATGGGGGGGTGTAAAAGTTGATGTTGTTTTTTGGCGGTTTTTCTTTTGTTAAGAGGGGAAGAGGACTCGCGACTTTGCTTTTGTTTCTTTACGTTACGGAAGAAGCGGGGAGGAAATATGTACTGGATATGCCATGGCCGCCAGCGGCCAAATGCAATATGATTACAAACAAACAAACACATGCATAACATACCGTAGGTATGTACCCGGATATAAGTACGCCCCCGTTAAGGTTTGCAGTGAGATAAGTACCATGTCCCATAAAAAGCCAGAAAAAGTGCCAACGTAATAAGTAAATTACCCATTCAGGCAGATACATACCACATTTGGTACGCTAACCCAACCGGGAACATACCATTTATTCGGGTGAATACGATACGTCTTAAAGCAATACGTCAATATTCGCACCCAGGTACAGCAGGCAAAAGTCGACAAAACTATTAATATAGTATAGGTGCGAAAATGTAGTTTTTTGGTGGTGTGGTGGGGTGATGGGGAGTCCACCCAAAAAACTCCCCCACATGAACCGAAAAACTCTGCATATGGCATATGCATATGTATACATACGTGACTGTCGCACTAGTGATGCACTTTTATATTATTTGATTGATGCCATTCTCGCGGTTTATCACTCGACATGCCAAGAGTGAAACCGAGTGTTACGATATAGAAGGTGGGGAGAACCGTGTGTGTGTATTCTATGGTACAGAGAAAAGAGAAGGAGAAAAACTCGAGATATATACAGGAGGCATCAGCCCCTGCAGCAGTCACCGTGTATCAGACCTGTAACATCATGTACATCTGTAACACCGAGTCAGATATCAAGAGTGAATGATCAGCTGTGATTTGTGAATCAATCATGATAAATAACACAGATGAGAGTGCTAGCTGGACAGCAGAAGCGTGCAAAATTGATAAATGCACACATAAACGCACATATACTTACATATGTATGCATATGTGTATCCCGGACATCGAGTGATAGACCGGCAAGTAAAACGTACATGGCGTGAGCGATACCCGAATTCCACGCACGCGAAATCTTTAACATGAGACTGTAGATCGAAAGTCATTGTTGCACTAATGAGGGAGAGTGCGGGGAATAACGTTGCTTATTTCTATTGCAATCGAGCCGAAGAGAGTCGGCGCGACCCAGAGAGCATTCTGAACGCCATTCTTCACTAACTTGCCCGAACTAGCCGGGGGATCTTGAAGCCTGTAGTTGACCTGTACATGCACAAGATGGAGAATGGGCAACTGAACTCGAAGCTTACAATGCAAGAAAGTCTCGGTTTACTCGTCAAAGTATGGGATATCAATCCCCATGCGCGAACGATAACCTGCATTGATGGGATGGACGAGGTCCATACGAATATTCGGATAAAGCTATTGAAGTCCCTAAAAATGGTCATCGAGAAGTCGAAGAACATCGTCAAAATCTTTACAACATCACGGAATAGCCCGGACATTCTTCGCCAGTTTAGCATATTTCCCAAAATCGACGTACACCCTGATGACAGTGCCAGCGATATTCGCAGGTTCATCAACACAAAGCTTGAATCTGTAATTGCTGATGAACAGCTGCTGTTTGGCAAAGTGTTGGAATGCTGACTGGATCAGAAGTTGACGAATTATCCCCTGCTAGACAGTCGGAATTTCCGCTGGCGGACCGGAATTCTTTCTTGCCGGCTAGAATTATACACACCAGCACTGGTATCTTCCGCCAGGGCCCTTCAGTCACCCTGAACAGGCCCTTGGGATTCTAGCCTCGGCCCGGGACGTCTTAGGCCAAACAAAAGATGCACCCGCCATAGACGGCGGTGTTGGGCCCCGAAAGACGCCAGTCCGGATGGACGGTTGAGAACCCTGGTCTGTAGTTGGGGAGCCCTGTTAATGGAATGAGTGCTTCTTCTGCGGAATGGGTAGTTTTTAGCGTGATCCGCCATTCGGGCACCAGTTCATGGAATCCGCCAACAGGGTGGTACTTTTTGTTGTAATTTCCATTGTCATAACCACCACAATACCATCACCATTCATATCACTATCACTACTGTTGACGTTCATCACCAAATTTTTTTCGCTACATTGTATCACTATTACCACGACTGGAATTTCCGACTCTTTCTTTTGCACTAAGTATCATGGTAGCGTAGGTAGAGTACAATGGCGGTGGCGGTGGCTGTAGGGTGGTAGTGTCAATAGCGATGGTGGTGGTGAGATGATCATGACTTGCGGAATAATTTGTATGTGTAGTGATGGTGACATGACAACCAAAGTTACCAGACAAAGTACTACCCTGTTGGCGGATTCCGTGAATGGGTACCCCAACGGCGGATCACGCTAAAACCACCCATTCCGCGGTAGTCACCCCATCCATGGACGGGGAGCAAATGCGCTAGAGGAAATATGAAGTCAAGTGCGCTAGGGAGGCAGTAATCGAGTGCGCCTGGAGCATGGAGTCGATCGCACTCAGGAGCTTGCAATGTAGTGCACTTGGGGAGTGCGTTCGGGGGCATGGAGATAAGTATGCTTGGGAGCTTGATGTCGAGTGCGGTTAGGAGCACGAAAACGAGTACAATTGGAAGCATGAAGTCGAGTGCTAGACTGGAGTCTCAGATCACTCGGAGAATTGAGTATAGTATCTATCGCTGCACATAGAATCTAGCGCACATTGTTGCCAGTGTACACCAGCTATCTAGTCCACAAACATATCCATACGACTTTATAGTGCCCATGCGCCAAATTTCCCATTGATTACCGTCTGAGAAACCGCGTGTCTATTGGCGCATGGTCGTTTTTACCGGCGTAGATAAACAGTAGATATACAGGGTGTATATACAACTTTCAATGAAAGATATTTCCGACTTATGCAGATTTTATTCTTAAATATAAACTGCGGTCTGCTATAGATACCTACCCGGGGCCTTAGGGCAGCCGAACCAGCCCCGGACGGCTCGTCAACCGAAATCATGCCGGGGGGTGGGACGGCAACCCCGGATCCCGACTGGTTTATTACTTCGAGCATCGTGAAGCCGCCCGGCCTTGCCCTACTCGAATGTTGGTTTATTGGAGAAAGAAAGTGTGGCGGGCCTTACCGCTGAAAGAAGTCAGCCATAACTCCTATACCGGGGGTTCGAAACCCAAACATTCTCCATGAAAAATAATGGATGGAGGAAGTACTAAATCATGTCAACACATTTTCGGAGGTTGTAGACAGCCGCCGGTAGCGACCACGGAAGTGCACTAGCCACTTCAGTCCTCTAAGAGATCAACATCTTAGCAGTGGAGAATGGGGCACAGTTTGTAGACGAGCGGATGAGCTGGGAGATAGTCGACGAAGCTACAACCGGGCCGACAGTGCAGTCATCGCGGTGAAGGGAATCTAGAAGCAGAAAATGAAAGTATGCTTGATTTCAGATTTCAGTCTGGGCAGAAGGTAAGTAGGTTCCAGTAATTATCTCGGGACTAGTTTAGAGCTTATAGTTATCTAACTGTTAACAGGAGCAGTTTAGATGCATCTTATATAGCGTGGCCTTACGACTGCTCGAAATAACCGAGTTGGCATCTTCATCGGTTGTGGAATTGGGTGTGGGGAGTTGAGGTATTAAGGAGGACGGGTGGGCCGCTAAATGGGCATTGGGGGTGGTGACTAAAGAACTGGAGGTGTGCAAGTGTCGCAAATGATGCCGTACCCTAACCCTGTGTATTATTCGACTTACTGCACTGCCTACCAAAGAAATCCGCTCAACGTTCATAGGTAGATTGTGGGATACGACCTGTACCTTGGTTGCGTTTTCCGGTTTGTCATTGAACTGGTTGGAGCATGGATTCGAAGGTTGCTTTCAACGCTTCAGTTCCGCGGCACGCTTGCAAGATATGCTTTGTGCAGTACTGTATCTACTCGTTTTTCTAACACTGATTGCCGCCATGATGAGTTATATTGCTATCACTTTTGTAATCATCAAGATGCAGAATGGCACAATTCAACAATGATTCGAGGTTATACGCCGGGGATTACGCCCTTCAGCACTTTAGCGAGATGACGAGTTCTGATAGTTATGTGTCTACTACCACTTCATAGATCTGGGTTCTTTTACTATTCTACTTGGCATATGGACATTTGGAATGTACGGTCTCTGGGTAGATTTGTGTGGAAAAGTTAGTTGTACCAAGCCGGCAGGTGGCCGAGAACCTATAGAGGAATGCTTGACGTAGCGGAGGCCTTCAAGAACGGCCTCTGTTGATCAGGGATTAGCTCGAATGCCGTCGGGGATCAGACCGAAGGCCCTCGGGCTTTAGGTCAAAGTCTCTCGTGCTTGAACCGAAGAAGCCCTCGTTAATCCCGGGCTCTTGAATGGGACTCACACATCTTTGCAGTAATAATTACATTCATATACTACGCTGTCATGGCAACGGCTTACCTCCGTACAAATTGTGACCGTTTCGGGCCGTCAGTGGTCAGTATTTGATCATCTAGTTGTGCACTGTATCGGTTTTTTTGGTCATAATTTAGACGATTTTAATGCAAATTTATTTCTTAAACAGCTCAACGAAGAGATAGACTGCGAGTATCATGAAGATTACGTCTATGGGGTTCAGATGCTGTCAGTGTGCCAAATACGGCGGGGTCAAATCATGCGGGGAACATCTACAGGCACTCGTCTAAAACATAGAGAATATGTATGAGGTACGCTCCTGAGTAGTTTAAAACGGTAGTGCAAATACGAAACGGGAAATCATGAACAAGTCGTGTTCTTTTAATTTCCGCTTTTAGTCGGCAGACTATTCCGCTTTTGTGCTGACGGTGGCCATATTGGGATATATCAATATACCAACCCAATCTGGAGCTTACCTTTCCAACTCGTGTGCTATGCGAACACCAACACCGTGCTAAGCAAAAAACCTTGCAAGCTTTCGCACCCCATGAAATCGTTTTGACAATTTCAATTAAACTAAGTCCATGAGTTGTAGACAGTTGGGCACGATTTATGGATTGGAGTGTAGCTACATCTGGAAGTATTGTACTGTTGCGGTAAAATATTAAAACAAAAATCAATTTGGTCTTGGCATTCGATCAAGGTACGTACTCTCTTTTCAAAGTGCAGCCACGGAAATGTGATTATTTTTCCCTGAAATTGTCGGTGTTATCCAGCCAAGCCCACCTGATGATGGAGTCTTGCAGCCTCTAAGTCCCGGAATAATGTGTCGGGGCCAACCGTAATTATGATACGATCTCTCGCTGTTGGTGTTGGAGTGCGGGGCTCTGCAGACTGGAAACGGTATGAGGTCAGAATCGGCTAGGTGCCAAGCTACATCGGGAATCGACCGCGCCTGGACACCCATGCGTTGAACTCGAAGTTGCCATTCGCTTGATTATATGTTGGTGTTGGCTGCACAGCATAATTCGCGCAATCATTACCTCATACCTTCACGAGATGATCGATCGGCTGCGCCCTACGGCGCTTCATTGGTAACTTTGAATATTTCGCATGCCGCCATCCAATGCAGGGTACCCTTTGTTTGTCGAATTGTACGAATACGAGTACGAATGATAAGAACAACGACGAATCACGCCAAAATTAAATTACCCGCCCTTGGTTTGTTGGCTGCGTCTAAATTTGTTCACACAACCATAGAAAACCAGACTTGATATTTTACGTGCACTATCATACTCTGGATAGAGTGAATACCGCATGAGTAATTTAAAACAAACGATAGAAAACCAGACTCGATGTTTTTTAGTACGGAGTTAGTACAAAGTACAAGGTCGTGAGACGGGGTTAGAAGGTGGAATACTATCGACGTTGCGCTGTTCACTGTACCCGGGTTCTACCTGAAATTCGGGCTTTATACAGTCACCTTCATAAATCACAACGAGCGGAGACTTTGCACTCTGTAAATCAAACTGCATCAAGAGATAGTTACGGACATGGGTATATGCGTGCTGATATGGCTGCAAAGCGACGGAATGAATCAATCCAATTGAAACATAAAAAGCCACCGGATGATCTCAGCCCTATAAGTACGGGTTTTCAAAAGCCTAATACAGTCAGTAAACTCAGAAACAATAGTGTATAAGGGAACAACAAACGTTTAAATTTTGTTCCAGGGGATGAACAATATTTGCATAGACCTCATCCTTGAATTCATCATCTGCCGGACTTGCCACAGTATTCTGGCAATGGAAACTGGAGATCGGTTGTAAACAGTGCCACACGGCAAGGCCATATGCTTTCCCGGCTTTATTGAGCAACTCTCCAACTCGTTGCTGGGCGATCTCATACATGATACTCTCCGAGTCGGTATTGCCTTGCGATGGCAATTGCGCTGGACCTTTGAGTGCTAGCTGTTCAATAGGTTTTTCGAACCACAATTCCATAAGTATGATTCCCAACGAGAAGAGTGTCTTCTCCACCTGTGTGAAGGTAGATATAGTTGACAATTTAGATGCGTGTTGGCTGTCTACGTCCGACTCTAAACAATCCGGAAGGCCAAATCTTCCCCGAATGAATGGTTGCAAAATGACTGGTTCCCGGATTGAAGTGAGTTTCGCACCCTCTCCGTAGCGCGGCACTGCTCGTTGTAAGAAGAAAACGTCTCGTTTACCCCAGTTTTCACTTAGCCATTCGGTCTTGTGCAAGCACATGACTGCCGAAGCCAGCTGGACACCAAGTTCTAGTCGAGTCTTATCATCGAGAAATCCAGGTTGAAGCAGTTGGTCGAGTGTCGCCACCTCCGCCAAAATCGTTGACCGCACTGGGACCCTAGGCGGCCAAATCCGGTACCAACCATTACACTCATCGGCGAGGATGCCGATACAGGAAGTCATGCTTTTCTCACTGCACCGTTTTAGAACTTCGCATAGGTCATCAATTCGGTCTTGCGGTGATTCATTGTCCCTCAGAGTGTCACTCGGAAGGGATGCGGCGGATGCCGGGGATGCATGTCGGTCAGGCTCCGGTTCAACGATCATGACTCTTTTCTTCTGCTTACGCGCTCCACTAAACAGATACAACGAAAATCAACCCTAGGACAGTTCAAGTCATGAGTTTCAACATTACCTTTTAAAAGCACTTTTCACAGATTCTCTGAATCCACCTTGTAGCGGTATTGTAGGAGGTAGTTCAGGTTCGTTAAATGTGCAGGGACTTCCCTGTCCCTCACTAGGCTCACTCACTACAGCGCCAGATGTAGCTATCTTATCCATCGGTTCAAACTCTAGCGTATGCCATTTCCATGGTGCGCAAACCTCGGTTTCCGACGTGCTATCAATGCTGAAATGAAATAGCACCTTCAATCGCGGCTCGCTTAGTGTGTCGTGGCTCTGTGGATCCGGCGCTACTATCTGGAGCGGCAGGCTGGCGACATGAGACACTGGGCATGGGCAGTCGGCCCTAAATTTCTCACTGAATATCCCATACAAATTGTTTGCATGGTCACGCAACCGGCGGTACTTCTTAGGTAGGGAGATTTTTTGTATGCGGCTAGGCGTGCTGGGAGCAAGTCGGCTGGTTACGATCAAGTGCTGCAGGTCGTTGTTAATCCTATTGATCCCGTCCAAGACTTCGACATAACTCTCCTGATCGAGAACCAGCTTGAGCTTTTTCCATTGCCGCTTGCGACTTTTTTGATCGAGCAGTGCCGGCTACCAGAATTCAGTCAGCCCCTCAAGGCTTAGAGAGTAGGAACAACGCAACTTCAGCCTACCTGACGCTTCTTATTCAGTCCGATATCCTTTTCCAGGTTCTTCAGGGATAAGTGGAGTTCTGCCATGGCATCCATAAATGATTTCGCTGCGTTTGGCCGTAAATACTTCAGGAGCTCTTCCTGGAATTTGACATCTTCCCATCGCTCAGCATCTCCTAAAAACTCGTCCATATCATCTGCGGTGACGAATCCCTCGAGAAGAGAGCCACATATGTTCTCGAATTTCGATTTCTCCATCTCCAGCTGTCGGACTAGGCGCTTAAGGACCCCTTGATAGTCGCGGACGTCCTTGATATATTGTGCAGCATCGCGGTAATAACCAAGACCTTGGAGTATGATCGGATATACGGCTAAAACAATCCCAGCCACCTCGAAGCCGGTCATGGTGTCCCTTGTTCGAAGTTGTCGGATGGATCGTGAGTGAGGAGGATTTGTCGGATGGATCCTAAGCTCAGGTGGAGAAGTTGTAACCCGGCGAACCCCGCACGCGATTAATATTTCGAGTTGCGATGTGTGTGACGTGTATGTAGAAGTACATATGCAGGATCAGCGCGGTTCATTGGTTGATTATATTCCCTGCCATGCATGATTGTGGCTTAATTTTACCCCGCAGCCCGCAGATAAAGATCCTGTAATCTGTTCCAGTCGGGTGTCGAGAATCGCTATTCCCACCAACTACCAATATGGCTCAAATCAGCTTCTCTCTGCGCCAGTGCGTACAATCTTTCAAGTTATTGAATCAGAGCTTGGAGGAAAGGAATTACGACTCCGATTTCGTCGGCCGATTCCGAGGTGAGGCTGGAAGATTTCGAATATGGGCGGAAAACGCGGGCGCACATCGAATTGGGAAGGTTTCACTCGACCATCGACTTCGCGAAGCGTCAAAAGTCAAACAGATGGTGATTGATCTGCTGGATGCTTTGAATGACGATTTGCAGCAAGGTAATTATTTCGAGTATCTGACTATCTGACTGCTTGGACTGACATGTTACGGCGTAGGGGTTGCAATAGTATCCGGTACGGAAGAGGAGGTGCCTGAGGCGCTTGAATCATGGTCTTCGGGGTCATCAAGGTCGTCGGTATGTTCGCTGGATACTGAGACTGCTGTCCCGCAAGGCGAATCAATACCCTCACCTATATCCTTGCCGGAAGCCCATCATGAGACCGAGACGACCATTACCGAAGACCAAGATGCCAAATCTCGGAACCGTAACTCGCCGATCACCAGGTTTGAGGAATGTTTAGTTGATGTAGCCCATATAATTACATGCCTGTACGATTTCTCGATCTCTATTCAAAATCCGGTACCCAGAGACCGGCTCCAGAAAAGCTCAAAGATAGATGTCTCTCATTTTGAATGGTGGGATATCCAACATGTTTTGAACAAGTTCCAAGGCGCCGAAGAGGACCTTCTCCATTGTCTTGGCAAGGCAAACACGAGGCGTCGCCAGCTGCTAAGGTATTATCAAAAGCACCGCCAGACGATTTCAGGTCACTATTCTGGTGTCCTTGCTGTCCTTGCTATAGAGGCACAGAGAGATTCACAGAGAGATAAGGCCCGAAATATCGATGAACTCGAGGTCACTGTTAGCCAGCATGATGTGCCGGACAAAAGTGCTACTACTGTTATCACTAGTGCATCCACCAAGAAGACCCAAACAACCGTGTCAACATATGTGCCACCGAAATCCACAGAAACAGGTGCCGGCGATCAAAACGAGGATGCTGCTTCTGAGTCCGGGCAGACACAGACGTCTTTCGCGGGGACCACAATAGGAATTCAAAATATGTGGATACCTTCTCCCCCGGGCAACGACAAGGCATTTGAAGGGATTCCATTTGAGTGTCCTTACTGCTTTTCGGTCATCAAAGTTCACGACAAACGATCCTGGATGTGAGCTCTGTTGTCCTTGGCGCATCAATTTAGGTCTAATAATATCCTGTACAGGAAACATGTGTTTAGAGACCTTCGGCCGTATACTTGCACGTTCCGTGGGTGCCCAAAGTCAGCGCATATCTTCGAAAGCCGACACGAGTGGTTCAATCATGAAGTCGCAGCCCATCGCAGGGAATGGTTCTGTAAGGCATGCAACGAGACAACGGCATCGCGCAAATTGTTCGAGGAACACCTACGAATCAATCACAGCGGGGTTATCACAGGTCCCCGGCTTCAGACGGTGGCGGATATGTGTGAAAGACCGTCCGAATCGATTCAACCATGCCCACTATGCCCAGAAAGGTTGCTTCTCAACCGCCTTCAACGACATTTGGGTCAACATTTGCAAAATATCTCGTTATTCGCCCTTCCCACCGTCGATGTAGATGGAAGCGACATAGGTTCTAATCACGTGCAAGGTCCTGTTGAGGATGATACGTCCCATGAATTCAGCAAACGCGAATCTGTCCCATCCTTCGATTCCCTTCCTTGGGGGAACGATGAAGACGATGATATCGAGACAAATCAAGCGGCGATCACTAATAATTTCGACAAGGAGGAGATGGAGATCACCGAGCCCATCGTTATAGCCGCGGCAGGGAATAGCGGCAAGGTGGAAATGGAGATGATGCTCTCCGCTCGTCCCGATATCGAGATCACCGAGGCCGTCGTCACAGCCGCGGCAGGGAATGACTATTGTGGTAACGAGGTGATGGAGTTGCTGCTCTCCGCCCGTCCCGATATCGAGATCACCGAGCCTATCGTCACAGCCGCGGCAGGAAATCAGCGACGTGGCAAGGAGGTGATGGAGGTGCTGCTCTCCGCCCGTCCCGACATCCAGATCACCGAGGTGGCAGTGGTACAGATTGCAAAGAATTTTGACAAGGAAGTTATAAAGCTGCTGCTCTCCACCCATCCCGACATCCAGATCACCGAGGTGGCAGTGGTACAGATTGCAAAGAATTTTGACAAGGAAGTTATAAAGCTGCTGCTCTCCGCCTGTCCCGACATCCAGATCACCGAGCCCATCATCACAGCCGCGGCAAGGAATTCAAGAGGCAAAGAGGTGATGGAGGTGCTGCTCTCCGCCCATCCCGACATCCAGATCACCGAGGTGGCAGTGGTACAGATTGCAAAGAATTTCGACAAGGAGGTTATAAAGCTGCTGCTCTCCGCCCGTCCCGACATCCAGATCACCGAGCCCATCGTCACAGCCGCAGCTGGGAACTGGAAGAGCGGCAAGCAGGGAATGGAGGTGCTGCTCTCCGCCCGTCCCGACATCCAGATCACCGAGCCCATCGTCACCGCCGCCGCAGGGAATTGGCAGAGCGGCAAGGAGGTGATGGAGGTGCTGCTCTCCGCCCGTCCCGACATCCAGATCACAGAGCCCATCGTCACAGCCGCCGCAGGTAACCGGAACAGCGGGAAGGAGGTT
>Ga0307512_10000528_pt1 | contig 56198 bp, 53 predicted proteins | sample 14_EM_MG_FD_200267 | JGI IMG/M metagenome (GOLD analysis project Ga0307512, IMG submission 200267) | Populus trichocarpa ectomycorrhiza microbial communities from riparian zone in the Pacific Northwest, United States - 14_EM | ecosystem: Host-associated > Plants > Roots > Unclassified | place...
CAGGGAGCCCTCGCGTAGGTTGTTCGATGAACCAGAGGTCGGCGAAGCGGGGAAAGGACACCTGTTAGAACGCAGACGACGTGAGCAAGGCGCCAAGTGTACGAAGGGGGTAACGACAACGATGACGGTGAGTTGAACAAGCCTTACGCTTGAGTAGCGGCAAGGATATGATTGCGGTTTTGCACTGCCCTTGTGGGCGGTAGTGATGGCGCGTATGAGCTACCCTCGTGGCTGGGCGAGACTATGCCACCAAGGGTGTGCAAGGCGTTGGAAGACGGATTCTCGGAGGAAGCACTTGCATCCAGGACGGGGTCCCAAGGCGTGGGGTACTGCCACGGTACGGAATCTTGGTAAGTGGATGAGCTGAGATTGGGTGACAAGAAAGAGGATTTTCAGCTGTTACGGCTGGTATCAGACCAAGGCGCGCATAGTGCATACCTGGAAAGCGGGTGATGATCTACTGGTTGGTACGGCATTATGGGCCCAGTCAGCCGTTGGTCCGTGAGTGGATTCATAGTGAAGAAATGCGGAGATGAGGGCACTGGTTCGGGGGTGTGAAAAGAACTGGGTACAGCAGAGTGGGTATTCGAGTGGTCAGTGGGGGAGGGCGCTGCTCCGTGCGGAGGTGGTCCGCGAGAAGACTGCATGGTTGAGGAATTTAAAAGTACGCTGGAAAGGGACGATTGTGAGAAGAATTCCGGGGAGAAGGGAGGACCATGTGCCTGTAGCTATATAGGATCAGGGGGAAGACGAGACGCCATGGCGAGAGGGCAGGGCGGCGTGAGGTAGCAAAACGTGACGACGAAGTAACGGTGCCGGTTTGGTTTGTTTCTGGCAGGGGGGGATTAGATCCGAGAATCGGGGCTATGTCAGCCAGGTGATAGGTGACCTTGCTAGGGACAAACATGCTGTTCGATTGAGTGTAACCAGGTTGCTGGGGGCCTGGGGCTGCCCGTGTTCGAGATAAAACACAGATGTTTGAGGGATTTGACAATATCCCGATCTAGATTGGCTGTGTCCACTTTCTCCGCGCAGCGTCAAGGTAGACGCGCCTCGTGCAGAATTATATAGTTGCCGGCCACCGGTGTGAGCCGGAGTTGATGATCACGGTAGCCCATCACAGCACGGCCCGTCGGAGCGACCGACTGACAAGGCAGGGCAGTGGCAGGGCAGGGCAGGACAGGACGGGCAACAGACGGGCACGCTTCTGGCTAGGCAGCGGGCAACTTACCGGTCTCTACAGCTTAGGTGTTTCATCGTCACCGCCGTGTGGTTTGACGCCCGTTTCATATCCCATTTCATAGGACTCTACTTGATTGATTCCATCCGTAGCGTTCCAGAATAAAAGGGTTAGGGTATGCATGATGTCTAACCCCGAAAAAAAAAAGTAAGGAAACAAAGAAAATCCAGACAAAGAGAGAAGAGAAATTTCATAAAGAGGTGACAAAAAAACAAAAAAAAAGTGTGGACAGAAAAGGCACCGAACAGAGAGAGGGACGGGATCAGTGGAGGTGAAGCGGAAAGAGTAACTTGATCTCGATGGTGATCGATCGGTGGGTACTATGAGCGGCTACTAATTTTGGACGCGTGGGAGAGAGAAGTAAAACGACGACGAAGCTGATCCCAACCCCACGTGGCGCCGAGTGATTCGAAAAGCAAAAATGGTATGACTACATGAACCGAGTGTGCGGCGGTCAAGTCGTTAAAAAAGAGAGCGTGCATCGAGTGGCGTCAAGGACTGGAAGGATGAACGACGGAACCAGGTGGGGACGGACTGGTTCAAGGGCCGAGATGGGCAAGGTACGAAAAATGAAAATGGGACATACAATCGTAGACGCTGGCACCGGACAAGGTCAGTCAATCGTCACCGGTCGAGGGGGCAACTGGCGACTCGATTGCGCCGTTCCCGCCTTGGATCGGCTTGTCTCTTCCCCCGCTTTCGATCACATGATTACGCACTTGCAACAACCTTCGCTCGGCTCGTCTTCACCACCATGCACGATACGTCCGTTCCCTGAGACGGCAGGTGTCTTGATCTCGGCCGTCGTCAAGCCTGCTGGTAACCTTGATCGTCCCTCATGGTCCTCGTGCTCTACAGATGTTCGGTATCGCGAGAACGGAGCTGGAGAAGGTTGTATCCGCATCCGCACATGCTCCGCCGACACAGGTCTGTCACCCTCCTCCTTCGTTCGCTTGCCTCTACCCTTGGTTTGGGACACCGTAATGGGCACACCACGTTCTGTGGACGAGTTGACTTCGGCATCGTGCCCAGCGCTCATGTCGGTCATCGGAATAATGCCATCCTCCTCTAGCCGCGGGCGATGATACTTGGAATAGTCGTACCCAAAAGTGCCCGGCGCCTAATGCGTGACAGTTGGCAATCGAGGAAGGGCATGACCGAGGGGAAGCATCATCAGCATCAGCATCTTTTGACCAAACTTAGGTAGGCTGGCGTACGATCAGCACTTACCGGCTCTGGAACTCGTGAAGCGGGCTTCTTCTGCTGTCTCCCATCCGCGCTAGTATAAAACTCGCCCATGCCCTTCTTGCGGGCGACCACAGGTACCACTACCTAAGTGTGCGTCAGGAGGAAATCAAATCACGATCAGATAAACAGGAAAAGGAGATGCGCACATCGTCCCAGTTACCACCGGGCGACACGGGTTGCGTCCAGGTGGGGATCGCATCGGCCATGTCCTCGTCCGCTGGCACCGGATATTCACCAACCGACCGTCTATGAGAGCCATCACGATTGGACCGTGGTTGGCTTACGGGCGGCGCGCGAGATCGAGACTTTTTCGTTGATGGTGATTGAGCAGTCGCAGCAGGGCTCTTCGCACGCTTCTTCGGCGTCTGTGGCGCAGTGGCAGGAACCCGCGGTGGTGACGGTGGTGTGGCATTGTCTCGACGGGGCTTGCGGGGGGCCACCTTTGGTGACTCGGGCTCTGCGGGGGCCGACAGTGTCGTTTGAGTGGGCGTCGGCGTCCTCGGGGGGTCGGATAGCTGACGAGACGTTGATGGCGTCGGAATTCGCGAAGGCTGTGCTGTACGCGACACACTCCGTGAACGAGGGCCACCGCCACCACTTCCAACCCCAACAGTATTCGTTCGGCTATCAACAGCTCCAAGGCCTGGATACTGGTGCGAAGCGAGGGAAGACCCCGGGCGTGAGCGCGCATGCGTCATGCTTTCGGTAGATCGCCTTTCAAAATCGCTCTCAAAGTCCATGCCATCCTCAATGTCCGTCGGAGGGGCCTCATCAAGTACTCTCGCGTGTTCACCGTCCGTCTCCATGCAAAAACTGCCACGAAGGCGCGCGTCAGTGCTGCCTGCACGTCGCCGGCGCACCCCCGCGCCCCCGTTCCGCCAATGATCAGCTGGGCGCGTCGACGCGTGACCATAACTAGCAATCTCCAGCATCTCCATACGTCGCCCGACGCGCAGTTCACCAACGCCGCCGTTGCGCGAGACTTCACCTCGATACCAGTGTTCAAACGGTCGTTCTTCAGAGTCAACAGACGGACGCGGGGCCGTGGCGTCGATCGAGGGGCCGCGCGTTCGGGGATGCGGCTGCTGCTGAACAACGGCTTCGAAGGGGCCGTCTGGTTGTAGACTGTGATGTGAACTGTGTCCGCCGTTATGGCTTTCACTTCGCGCCACACCCAGTATTTGTGCATGACCAGAAGAGCTCGGCGTGCGTGTGCGCGGAACGGGTATGCGTGTCGGTTTGACGTCTGAAGGGCGGGGAGTATTTGGTGATGCTGCGCGGACATCAACGCGTGAAGGGGCGGGGGTGTTAAGGTCCATGAGCTTGGGTTGTGATAAGGTTCGTGTGCGCGTAAACGGTGAACCCGACTTTGTTGGTGTCGTTGGACGGTTGTCAGAGATCGAGGGGCGCGAAGCCTGCAGGCTAGGCCTGGGTATTCCGCTAGGTCGCGGAGAGAAAGAGATGCTGGGGGCATCCTCGCGATGGTAGTGGTTGTGTGAATGAGGTGATTGAGAAAATTCAGGCGAGTTGTCTTGAATCGAGGCAATCGAAGCGGCAGATATTCGCTTGGCAAGAACGCGGCTTTCGTTCTCGAGACCTGTTGATCGCATGGGGGAGTGTAGAGAGAATACGACTGGGAGTTGAACGTACGCTTTCTAAGAGTGGGAACGATGGTCTCGTCCCATGAAGGAGCTATTGGAAAAGCGGATTGTGCGGTGGCTGTCAGAGCCATACAAATATGGGAAGGTAGGTGTATAGGGGTACAGAGTTAGTAAGAAAACTCGGGAGGATATCTCATGAGAATGGAGGAATGGGTAGAAAGGGATTGCAGCTGGTATTTGGCAGAGAGGTAGTGCTTCCGTTAGCCGTGACCTCAGAAGTGATCCTAACCTCAACTCAACTTTCGGCAGCTGTGTCCGGGGTCCTTAATGCGGGCCAGTCTGACCGGCTCCAATAACTTGCCGCCAGATGGCAAATATGAGCTAAATATACTTAAATGATGCGGGTGCAGTAGGCTTGCAAGTCAACAGAAAATTGTGACTTGATATTAACTTTCCAAGTTTAGTGGCACCATGAATGGTATAAGGCATATATATGGGCATCTGCTTATAGTGCTTGTCATATAAACATCATAGAACCATAATATTTGTAGGCAGCACTTTTAGGGCTAAATATAGGATAGGTAGAAGAGGGGGAGAAAGGAATGTGGGTGTGAATGGTTGGGATTAGACTCAGTAGTTACAGTATATATATCATTAAGTGCCAGCGGTTATTATATTTTAAATTCATGCGAGTGGCCTTGGCCTGTTGGTTCAATTGCCCCACTACCATAAGACTCTTTTTTGTCCATATCCTGGCTTTTCCTACAGAGCATGCCAAAGTTTAGTGCCAGCCATATATTAGAACTTTTTTTACACTTTGTAGAGGTTTGGTACCAATCAAATGACCTTTTTGGATATCAATACCAAGTCCACCTCACGGGCCCAAATGGCCCAAATCTGGTACCCAACCTATTCAGGGCTGCTGTTGTCAGGATTTACTGCTCAAGGGTGTTTCGGGTCCTGTCACAATTTTACTGCTTGACTTCACCGTGGCAAAACAGTAGTTGATATCGAGCTCAACGCCTAAGAAGCATGGCTGAAGTTATCGACAATCACATATCAGTCAAGCGATCATGCAGGTGTGCCACATGGCATTGATGGAATACGTCCTCAAAAAACGTGAGGAGAACAAGCTAGCATCAGTTTGCTGTTAAGGAGGTTCACGCGGAGGCAAAGTTGAAACCTCATAAAATGTGCGTCAAACCCCGATTTCTCCATATCTTTTGAGCTTACATTGTCGATAACCCCATCAAATATTCTCCTGTCAACCCTTTTTCATGGGCTATTTTGCCTCATCATGAAGGAGGTCTTTGTGTCCTCGTACGGTTGTGGGTCCTTGAAAAGGCGGGCGTTCAATTATCAATCGCGTCATTGGCGTCGAGAAACTCGAGGGAAAGTTCGAGGCACGTCACGCCTTGCTCCGCGAAAATGCGCTCCTCCTCACAGGTGACCACGTCATTCCCCTCCTCCCACGTCTACTGGGGAAGATATTTTCACTGCAAAAAAGTGTGTATTGTATAACAAATGGGAAGCTCAACTGATTGGAGGATCTGATCACAGGCAACCCATCCCCGTATGCCTGAAGCGTAAGGATCTCAAAGGGGAACTTGAGCACGCCATTCATTCCACTACATGCACCAAACCAGCGGAACCTGCATGTGCGCATTAACCCTCTTTTCGTGCTTCCTTGGACAGACCGATGATCCCTCAGCTCGGTCAAGTTTGGTACCCTCTCCCAAACCCCTGCTAAATTCCTTGCAACCTTGAAACTGTGCTCCTTGCCGTTATCACTGTCGTCCGGGGTGGCTGGGACAACGTGCAAAGCTCAGCATCAAGTCGACGAAAAGCACTTCCTCACCAATTTGGTCGTGTAAACCTGGTACCAGAGACGTCGCTGGCGTGGCTCCGCCCTTGAAGATGGTAATGAGGATATGGTGCTGGAAGTTCCCCAACAGAAAACTTCCAAGGCTAAGCAAGCCTCCAGATCGAGGGGAAAGCTGGCTGCTGGTTAAGTTACCCAGGTCATCTTGCTCCCCGGATTGATTGACAGTTGGTGCTTAGGATAGTGCAGACCGAGTAACAAGGGACTTAGCACAAGGGTTTGGGGTAAGTGATCTCTAAGACCTCAGAGTCAGACTATACCACACGACAAGCAAGGTAGGGCGGCTGCAGACAGCTCGGATCAGTTCAGTCCAGAGGCGGCGTAGTGAAGATTGGCGGGTAAAGGGTACATTTGTGTCGTTCCTTTGACAAAGTATTGTGAGAATAGATCACTGTCATGATAACACCTGTTCTCCCCACTCATTCTTGTTTCTGACTGGGTGAATGCGCAGCCGGTCATCAGTACATATTACAAGGTTTTGTGAGGTTTGGCGCAACACTGGTAGTACTGACAGTTGCACTTTCAATTTGGACTAAATCTACCATAGTCATCGACTGTCCATGGATTCGGACGAGACGGGAACTTTGATACAAGCCAAATTCATTCCACATCGACAGGGCGACATCCTTCTACACCATCTGCGGTATCCCTACAGAATAGCGACCGAACGGGATGGCAACGCCATTACTGTCTCGCGTATCACAGGACCGACTGACCCCATGCATGCATTGCCAAGTGCCAATGCTAAGATAAAGCAAGTTATTGTCGCATCGGGTTCCCTGGTGACCGTGACAAGGAATCAAATTGATTGCGTCCATGCGACTTGAGGGGCTACGACTCTGACCAAGGGTATCACAGCTTGGCTTCCTTCCCTGTCACCTCCCCTCATGGTTGTTTCTGTATGTCCTCATGCCCTCTGAGACGACCACCCCCACAGGCTGAATTTGCTGCCCGTATGTTGGTTCATTTCATGTTTTTGAAAGTCCCTCCACCATCCCTGTGCATGGATACGATTTATAACGAAGACTGGGAAAGGGCTACTAGTATTTCTCACTTGCAAAGTAAGGAAGAACGTCGCTCAGGACAGGTCTCGAACCACGAATGGCTGAAGACATGGGTTCGCCCTCAATGGAGATACGTTATCTGGGCATACCACATTACCATGGGATCTAATCTCGTGTCAGTGTAATGATGGGGACGACATGATGTAGAACCCAGCCAATACACATCTATCCCCCCCCCTTATAAGCTTTCGTTCCACCTCCGAGGAGACACGACAGCCTCCGAGTCCACTGCGCAGAATACCATCGGCTGGGTATGACCGCTACTCACCTCGCAGTCCCACACTCGCCGCGCATACCCTCTCATGAGTACCATTTCGCTTTCGATTCATAGGATAGGATCCCGAAGTAATCCATATGCTCCAAACACCCATTGTTAATCGACTTTGCACTCTGACTGAGCACCGTGCTGGATGAAGAAAGACAATGTGTGAGAGAGAAGAAGAAGCCGGACATGGGAAGACTTTGCCGCGACGTTCGTGGGAGTCTGGGAGAACCGAATCATAGGTGAAGCAAATTAGGCTCGACCGTACTGTATTGTTTCTTCATTGTTGGCATTGGCTATTCCATTTTACACCCGAAGCGCAATTCGACACCGATTTCTATGGAGCGCTAGGTCACATTTGCACGAGATCGCATACTGTACCCTCCATCAGAGTGCCGTTCATCACCGGGTCCACCAAATAATGACAGAGAATGAAAGAAAAAGAATGGCAATTGCACCAGCGCCATATCGTGTCGCTCTTACCTCATCCATCATGACGAGATCGACCTACTGACTTCGTGTCAATGTTCCCGCCGCGACACGTTGTAGGATACTGTATACAGTTCTATGCTAAGATATCACGCCAACGTACGAGATAAACCTTCGACCGGGCACAAGTGGCCTTCTCCTCGGAACCCGCGTTTTGAATCGAATTCAACCGGCGGTGGTGCGTTTACTTGGGACGTGCCTCACCCCATCGTCCCTGTTCAAGGGGCCTGTCCAGGTCCGTGAATACTCCTTCCCTTGTCACCGAACTCACCGCCAGCCGGTCATCGGATCTGCGCTCCATCATGTCCGAAGTGTGTTACTCCGCGCCTGTCGTCGATTTTTCCCGATCCCACCGTATCGTACTTGACAGGCTCTAGCCACTTTCTAGCCACACGATCGACACGTTGGGTTGATACGGCCGTCTCGAAAAACTTTGCATTACGTGGGAACCTGCCCGTTTGGCGGGTTTCTCTGTATGAACTAGGTCATCTACAGAACAAATCACTTGCCGTCGCCAAGTGAGTTTTGGAGTCGCGCCGCAAACATGCACCCACATACAGTACCATGGTTTCGCGCGTTCTCGTCGGGAAGTCTTATATCCCGCATTTCTTCCGAGCCTGGCCGCAGAATATTGTACCTCATGAAGAACCTGAGGCATTCTTTGCGTAAGAGGCGCACTCCTCCCTCCCGATATACCCGCGGTACTGTACTGGCGTGTAGGGGGATGCGCTGTCGACTACCCATCCTTCGTGATGAGCGCGCGTGAAAGTCACGGCAACCACTGCCGTCATTTTTTATCTTACTTGCAACGTGCCACCGCTGACTCACAACCTACCAGCAAAGAAGCACCATCGTATCAATAGTCATGCATCAGAAGCATAGCGCCCACCAGCACACGGGTCCTGCATTTTCATTCTAGTCCTGCATATCCGAGAGCTTCACATCGAATCACTTACAAATCCGGCACGAACATGACACCCGTCAGAGTCACCCTTGACAGGACCCCCGCGTGCTTGCTGAGGGTTGTGATCAGCACCTTCCTAGACCAAGCAAATTAAATTTTATAGATGGCGTTCAAGATTAGCAGACCCTATGCAAAAATAAGACAATGGAGTAGATGGGTGATGTAGTGGGAAAATGAGGGACAATAACGTGGGGTAATATACGGTAGGTTGATGGATGACGAAAGTGCAGGGTAATAAAGATGTACTCTAATGAGGAATTGCAAGATGAGAAATATTAAGGCAACGTGGAGGATACAAGTCTCAAAATGGTACACCCAAAGTGGGAGAAATTTCTAGGAGTGATTCATGTCTAATGGCAGCCCTATGGCGCTCGCGCCGACGCCAGCAGCAAGCGCTAGCACTGGGACGAACCGATTTTTTTGTTTGGATCCGGCGAATGGAAAATCGCACAGGGAGGCGCTGTTGGTGGTAATCGTGGCGGTGGTGAAAATGACTATGGAGCGTATAAATGCCGTGGGAAATGTCTGGGAGGGTGTTGGCGAACCAGCGGGCATTGCCCCCCAAAAGGTTAGAAAAATACCGCGCCGTGGCTGCTCGCGCTGGTGCGGATGGTAGTTTGGGTCGAAGTCTGCGTCTGGGAACCAGTGGCCGGCTTTCCGGAAGATGGAGAGGGGTCCTTGAAAACCTTGTTGATGATGTGTGAGCCCGACGGCATGATGGAAAGATGGTTTGAATAGGCGAGAAAGGAAGGCGTGGGTGTGGGTGATGGCTCTGCAGGAGCAGGCGGAGGGAGGTTGGGATTACTGGGAACAGAGGTGTGAAGGGCGCGGGACTTTATACGTCCGCAGGGCGGGAAATGATGCTGGGCGTTTAGTGTAAGCTTTGAAGACATGCCACAGAGATAGGACTGGCACCGCCTCTGCCGGCAGAGAGGATAATAGCCAAGTCAGATATGTGGCATTAGAATTCTTGTCAGTGGCGGCGGACGGCAAGTGGCTGACTCGACGGTTCCCTCGTTGGGTTGCGTTGGCCTGGTGGATCAACTTCTTTCTTGAGCAATCAGGACCCAGGCACGAGGCAAGCGCGTTCGAATCCGCGTCAGAGCGTGCCACTTTTAGCCTTCTCCCACCCTTCAAGATTTCAAAAGGAAAGATCCGGTACGGGCGGAATGATTCATATTGTGGATATCACTATTACTGTAAAACACCCACCATCCTTTCTCATGCATCAGCCGCACATGAGCCGTCAAATCGTCAAAACTGTGGTCGTAATGCTATACAATTAGGTTTTTAATAGCCGAGGAGCATGCTTTCGGTGTGTTGTGGTCAGAAAAAAAAAAAAGTTCATCGTTTGGCGCTTCCATCCCATGCTTAGCGTGGCGTGAAACATCTCTGACAACTACGCCGGAAAAAAAAAAGGGTTGAACAGAAATGGCCTAGCCTTGGCCCAGCGGCTTGCTTGAAAATACTATGACTTTGCCGCCCTCACAATTTGTTAGCCCGATTGCCGCAGCCGCACCTATAAAACGTGCAGCAAAAAAAAAGAGGACACAACGCCACGATTGGGGGACAAAACTAGAACAAATCCGTCATGGTGTGAACTCAAGCAGGAAGCTCCAAGCAGGCCACTGACGTGCACAATGCGAACGATACAGTACAATATGGTAACTTTGGACCCTTCGCGAATCACCGGATATTTCCGTCAGGATGCTCCGTCAACGTCAACAACAAATAGGGCCGTCTCGTCGGTCTCGGTCCAGACCCTGGTGTGCTGTCGTGCCGTGCCACACAAATGATAATACACGGGCTGCGGAACCCTTTTGGTCACTGCGCCTGAATGATACATCGAAAATTTTTGGATCCATGGCATTTGGAGAACGGTGCAATGGCGCAAACGCCGCGATTTTCTGAGAAACGACGTTAAACAGGCGCGTTATGCCAACTGGAATTCCACGTGGCTAGACCCGCATTTGGTAGCCACAAAGGCCAATACTCGGCCATGAAACTGACAATGTACCCGTGGTAATAACGCCTGTGGTGCCGCCTCACGCTGTACATTCATGAAACAACCTATGAAAGCTTTTTTTTTCGCGAAACGATAACACGGAGAAGGCGGTTATTGGTATAGAATGTTAAAGCCACCGATGATAACTGGACAATCTCAATGACAATCTTTCCACTCCCAGTCAGCCAATCAAGTCAGCCAACTTATTCCAGAATTAGATGGATAGACACATATTTTGATCTGCCCCCATGACCCGTGTAGCTTCTCTAACTTCCGCCGACCTAGTAAGATGGATGATCATCCAAATAAACTTTGCTTCTCAGGTGTGATGAGATGTGTTAGACATGAGCTTGCCTTGTGAATGTACGTCCGTATGGGGCCAGATCCTTCCCAGTGAAGAAACTTAGCAACGCACCAAATCTAAGCGCCGTATGAATACTGGGCCCCTGTTAAACGTAATAAGAAAGGGTGTCACTGACCTCCTGAAAACCTCTGCCTTGTAATCTGCTGATCGATCGCAAGCGTATAGTGGAGCCCTGGACGCGGAGGCGCTTCATCAGGATTGGGCGAAGATCCAGACCTGAGAATTCTGAGCCTAAGTACGGGTTTAGATACCATGGATCAGTACTATGTACACAGTTTCCGTAACAGCATCTATGAAACGGGCAAACCGCTGATGAGGGAGAGTATCGTCATCCGATCATCCATTGCTAATGCATCCAGGTTGCGGCCGAAATGCGCCTGAACGACGGACGGCGTCAACTATTAGGTCAACGCCTTTTCCGCCCGTCGCGCCATTCGTAACCTCCACAAAACTTCGTCTCTTATCATTTGCAGCATGAGTAGCACCAGCCGGGAGGGATAGAAGCCAATCGAGCTTGTCCACCATAGATGCCGTTGCGGTGATAGTTCGCCTGATATCAAGAGTGGCATAAAAGAAGCTGGAAGAGAAGAGCAGAGGGTTACACAGAGGCGAACTTACGCTCCATAGAAGCGCGTGAGTTGAATCGTGGCAATCTCTACGCCTGAGGCAGTTGCATGTACAAGCACATCGTCTCCGCGTTTGATGTCGCCAACCAGGACAAGCGCCTGAAAAGCTTCCCGCGCTTGTTCAGCGCTGAGCCCGGGGGGGACCATATGGATCAACTTGGGACTCACCTGTAATGAAAGCCCCCGGGGTGCTTGCGGCTTGCGAAGGATTTGTGTTTCAAGTACGGCAATGAACTCAGCATAAGCGCCTTGAAGCGGCAGGACAATTAACATTGAGATCTGCCCCTTCAGTCGGCCGATCGGCTTTTCGCTTGCGCCGACTTACCCCGGATGCAAGGCCGAGGACTTCATCGTCTACCGCCCAGTTTGCTGATGTGCTGGGACCGAGAGCGGTAATATGTCCAGAGAATTCCACGCCCAGAATCTCTGACGCGCCCGGCGGAAGGGGGTATTCCCCCTTACGTTGTGAAAAATACATGCGATTCAATCCAAACGCCGCAATTTGACGTGATTTGGGCGCGGGTGATGTGGGGACACGCTTGCACGGAGCTCTGCAATAATGCATGCCTTGACGGCTTGACCAGCACCCGTGACTTCAGTGTCGGCATGGCCGTCTCGCCGATATACAAGTTTTCGAGAGGACCTCTTCCATCCTTGACAGGGATTGCCCGCATTTTCGCCATGGCCCCTTTTGAGGGATGCCCGTGACTAAAAAGATACAGTAAGGAGAGGTACGATCATGTTTCGTGACGCGGTGGTGTGTGAAATCTTAAATACTCAGAGTAGATTTACTATTTGTGTCTTACCCCGAATCGGGCATCGCCGATTTGTATACGAGAGGCGAGAGGACGGATCGTAAGTTAGACGGTGGGTAAAAATGTCACTCAGGCTCTGTACAGTATGGTCGTGTTCAGAGTCGAATATTCGACATGCTGTTCGGCAAAAAGGGGGGATCGTTGTAAAATTCAAAAGAGGGAACTGTCGGACTACATGCAGTGAAATGTTTGACTAGCGTATCACATCCAGCGAGTAAAGAACTTGGTGTCATAACCTGACAAATGAGTGGGCACGTGCGTGCAAACCAAGTTATCTCTGTCTCGCCCGCACAAGCGCAAGCAATGTCGTGGCGAGGCTCTGACCTCGGCGGCTCTTGCGGTACCATGGTTGTGGGCACACAGTACCTTCAGTCCAGGAATGAATAAGCACACAATCGCAAATGCACTAAAGATATACGTACACATGCACGTCACAAGCAGTCCAGATAGCTGGCTGGATGGTAGAATTAATTTCAGTGTAGAATCTGATCCTAGGGACTACTAGTAAGGTAATTCGAGGTCAGCATTGCAAGGGTGTCAGCTATGCGATGGCTTTCTATTATCGCCCAGTGGACAGCAAAGCTTTGTGGAGGTCTGTGGTGGGCGTGCGTTGGATCTAGGGTCAGTCGCTAGTGTGGACAGAATATGACATCTAGGCATCGTTGTCCAACGATTGGGAGCAGACAAATGTATAACTTATCATCTGGCCATGTGGACTGGATCCGGTCATCATGACGTCGGAGCCGTTGGTACCGTCGACCGCAAAAACTCGCAGTCGCCAACAGCCTTCGTACCGCACGTATCAGCGAAGACATGAGAGATGGGGTTCGTGCTTTTCTAGATACTTGACGGTTTGTAGGCTATAGGGCAGCGACTTTGGTCCTGGTCAGTACATCGCACTAAGGAATAGAGCAAGGTGCGCTCATGGACAGAGATAAAGACATTGGAATCGAGGTAGAGGCAGGTGGGCTGTGGCAGGAGGAATGACGGAATGACAGTCTCCTTGATGGGAGGGCAAAAGAGAATATGAAGGCGGGGAACAGCAGGAACGCGGCCCTGGAGGCCGTAAAAGGCGGAGACCAGCCGTTTGAAACAGGTGTGCGACCGTGACATGTGGGTGACGAACGCCGGGACACCTAACGCCGACACGGAATGCCCAGACGCTTGCGCACGCCCGCGTGGAATGGGCTGTAATACCTACCACCGTAGCAAAAGCTTAATTACTGCCGAAGCGCTCCTGGGTCCAAACTGCACCGTGACCAATGCGACGGTGTTGTTGAAAGCAACCCTAACGCCAATGTTTGACCACTACGACTGAATTAAGGACCACTGGCTAAAATCCGAAGATTAGAGTTACGCAATCAATGCGATACAATCAGTGTTAAGCGTGATGCGAACAAGGACCAGACTCGGAACAGCCACACTATCGCCCCTAGCGATCATTGCCCTTGTTCTCTCTGCTGCGGCTCATTGCGTGATGGTTGATATGGCGGAGTAGGGAAGTGCGTAAGTCAGGGCCATGAGATAGCTGACGGGCATGTCATGCAGTGATAAACCTGCTCGTGGGAGAAGAAAAGAAGATAAGTATTTGTCCAGCGTCCAAAAACAGTCAGCGAGGCCGACGACTGGCTGACGTCTCATATCTAGCATTCGGCTGAAGACCTCTCCAACGCCCAAAGCGAGGCATTTGGGTATTCTCTTCCGACGTGCTCGCCTGGTTCGGTGAAAACGATGCATGCATGAAAAATAAGTGAACAAGTGACGCACAGCTATTTGTCAGGATCCGGAGATTAATAAAAGCCCCATTTGCATCTTATGCTAGTATTCGGTCGGGGTGGTTACAGTACATAGTAGTCTGGAAACGTGACGAGAACGATGTGCGCCTGCACCTGAGGTGGAGGTAGCACCTAAGTTACTTTGACCCCTCATTGCATATTTCAAATGGGTGCGGTGATACTCCGGATTCGGTACATGTCTTCCTGCACGTTCTGCATCAACCACATAACCTCACTTTTCATCTGTTTCAATCCATGAGTGACAGGGTCGTAGAAAGGGATAAAAAAAAATGTATATGTTCCAGAATAGTGTGGTACTCCTATGAGCACCTACCTACTCGATAGCAACAATACAGCCCCCAGGCAGGATGATGACTCGTACATCATTAACGTAGTAGCGTTAGCGGAGAATTAAGGCAAATATGGCATAAAGGGAATGAGAGTAGTAAGGAGCAGCGCGTCGGATTCTATGCAAATGGTGAGAACATGAGTGTGAAAATGCCCATGTCTTGGAAAAGTATAAGTGCGGTTTGAGCAGGTCGCCACACGAAGCTTGGGATGGAAACAGGGCGAATCGTGTACACCTGTTGTAGACACTTAGCCAGGCGGACTCACAGCGTGGAAGGGGAGGGTTAGCTGATGGCGCACCTGAATGTATACTTCCTATTATGACGTTGACGTCAAGCCCGCCTCCTCACGAATATCCGCCGTCCTTTGACTGACTGTGGTGAACCATTCCTTGGCGCGGGCGCCTCGGCGCTCCATTTCTTCCGCACCTCGCACCTCGCGCGAACGCTCGTCCAAGGCAACACGAAAGCGTTCTCTCAAATCCCACGATGCGAGGCGGAGTACCTTGCGCGTCTCGCGCGCGACCCGTGCGGCGTGGGCATCCATGAATCGCTCTTCTGGCGATCCCTGACCACTTTCAGGGTTGACGAGGGAGTTCCGAATCCGCCTGCCAACTGTGCGTGGGACCGAACTTGGTAGCTCGAGGACGAAGTACGTGGTCGCACCCAGAATAAATGCGCCGAATACTGGCGCCGCCCACTTACGTGTGGATTCGTGGGAAAGGACATCCGCGACACGCACAGCGCCCTCCACAAATGCGCGAACGCCGACGGCTTGCCCCCCGATCATTGTGACCACACCAATACCGACGGACAGGACCCTGAGTGCGCTGGGCCCGCTCTCGTCCTCACTGTTCTCCTTGCCGTCTCCGAAATATACCCAGAAATGGTGTGGGACATCGAATAAATCAAAAGCTGTTGGCTGGCTCATTTCGGGTCGTGAGGCGAGGCCAATGCCTAGGCCAAGCGTACTGCCAGCAACCACGAGGCTGTCCCGGCGAATCTTGCGCTTGCCGTCACGGCTACGACGGGTGCTGAACATCGCCTCGGGCATGAAAACGCGGCGAGAGCGCTCGACACCGGCTGGAAGATACTCCTCGCCCAGGGCGAGAACCTGTTGGACGCCGGCGGTCGTTATGACACGCGCTTCGTCCTCGGCTTGCTTGACTGCCACGTCAAGGCTCGTAAGGAGTGCCTTGCGCAGGTCTCGCGCATAGTCCCATAGGTTGAGCAGGCCAGGATATGAAGGCATCCGCACTGAGGAGAATTCCACTCCGGGAACACCCTGACCGATTCGGTCGAGCGCATCTGATAGGACCCGCTGCGTCTTGCTACTCGCCAAGTGCACACCCTGCTCCTCGACGGCCTCCAGAGCGTCTTCTAGTGCTTCGCGGCTCCTTTTCATCCTTTCAAGTACGGGGAGAGCGGCATCGAGATCGCCCTTGGCACGCAATATCTCCGCCTGAGCGAGAATGGTATTTGCACCCACGAGGAGCTCTATGTCCGAGAGTAAGTTTGATAGATATGTCGAGGCGGGATTGAGCTTCGATTTAGCGCGCTTCACCAACACGAAAGATCGTAAGGATGTCTCCAGATCTTCGAATGGAGGGTCATCCTTGCCCATGAGCGAGTCAACGAAGTGCACCAGGTCATTTGCATCTTCGTAAGTGCGAGGACTGAGTTCCCTGATTTGCTCGAGCACCATGCGTCGGCACTTCTCTTTGTTTTTGATCTGGTCAAACTTGTTAACCACGATGAAAACGTATGCCTTCTCGTTGCTCGCATTCCTGAGGAAGCTCCGGGCCGACTCTGTGAGATGGTTCTCTGCGGAAACGACAAAAACGATAACGTCAATCTCTTCCTGCCGAGCAAACAGTGCAGTCGTTTTGACACTGTCACGATTGAGGCCAGGCGCATCTATCAGGGAGATATCCACGACGCCATTGTTCAATAGTGATTGACTAAGAGGTCGTGAATCATTGAGGTAGAGCTTTAGTAACGCCCGTGAGTTGGCCTCATCGTCCATGATGGTGTCGAGATGGCTGAGACTGGCACGCGTGAATGTCGACTGATCATGGATTTTGTAGGCGGCGGCGTCCTTGACGATGTGCACTTCTTCCACGTTGTCGTTCTCCGAAAAGTCGTGCACTTCACAAAACGCAGTCGTACAGGGCTGCTGGTCGACGGGCATAACGGCACGTCGAAGGAGGACATTGACAAAGGTCGATTTGCCGGCATTTAGGTCGCCCGTAACGAGGACCTTGGACGACGTATCCTCTACACGGACGCGTAGCTTATCGATATGCTGCGCCGAGACGGCCATGCGTTCATCCACGAGATTGGCGATGGAAACTTTTTCAAGTTGTGAGACCAGAGCTCCCGCTCCTGACGATGAGCCCGGGGTACCGAGGTTAAGGTCGAGGCGAAACACCTGGAAGTCAGAAGAGCCAGACTCAGGGGTGAGTCGGCCGCTAGCGTCGGAATCCGGTGGAGGCTCGTCGATGTCGTTCTCCTGAGCATCCGATAGGGAAGCAAGAGTAAGCGAGCGGGTGAGACTTCTCTTGAGGATGACGTCGGTCTCTGAGGAAGGATCGTCCGCGAAGGAGAGACAATGGCGCACGCCAGAGCAATTGGGTTTGGGTTCAACAGCATCGGACTTGGTGCGCAGGGTTGGATAGCGAATCGTCCAGGAATCTTTATTAAATACTCGAATATCGGATAAAAGTGATTTTGCGGCGACGAGACCGCCGAGTAGACTGCAGCAATGTGAGTTAAGCACGAGTGGAATACGCAGGCGAACGAATTACGCACCGGTCTTTCTGTTCAACGTATGCCTCCTGTGCCGCCCGAAGAGGATGAGACACCTCTTCTGTTGCAACCATTTTGGAAGTAAAGTGGGTTGATGTGCCGACCTGTGTTGAGGGTGGGGATGCTGTGTTGTGACCGCTGTCGTGGCCGTCGCCGTCGGTGTTGGTGTGGCTTTCAACAGATAAATACATGCAAATAGCAATTATCCACCCTGGAAATTTTTTATTTCTTACGCAATCTACTGTAAGTTACTTATCATCCAGAGTACGTCGCTTCTAACCGCGACTTAACATAATCACCTGCGGTCACTACATCGTATTTGGCAGGAAAGTCATCCGAGACGCAGCTGGGAAGCGCCTGGGTTGTTACCATCAGTACTGTACTAGTGAAACCCTTGATACCCAGATACACGTCTGGACTTGCCTGGAGCGGCACATTGTAATCTGTGCCAAAGAACAATGGAATGGAATAGCGTGCAACACCGGAGCGATTTACGGCGCGGTGAACGGTGGATCGGAATACGTCATCTTTTTTACACGTAATTATCATCGCACAATCCAGGATCAGAGGTAATGAGAATGAGCAACGCACTTGTCCAGCGTGCAAGCTGGTCGCCAAGACTAAATGACGATAAGAAAACGTGGGCTAAAGTCAAAGTGTTAAGCAATGAAACGCACACACTTTACGACAAGTGAACCCGGAATGGGGACCGCGTCGATCCACTTTCCAGCTGTGTTTAAAACCTGTAGGGCATTGATATCATCTTGCTGCCACAGAACCGTGAAGCACTGTCATGGCCATCAACCTCCACACTGCTGGTGCCCAGGCAAAAAAAAAAATAAAGACCTCGTAGCTAGCGGTTTCTCTCGATCAATCGAATATCTCTTCTCTATTTTGTCTTTCTACGTACTCGGTGTGTGAACCAATGCCAATTGTGCGATCGTCCACTACCCCTGTCTGAGGTGGATAATACAGCAAGCGCATGATGGCTGCAGGTTTTGTTATCTGCCAAGGTACTCATTTCCATGCACATTAGATGAGTAGTAGGTATTGACTGACCTTGTCGGCGAAGAAATCCTCAGGCAAGTCTAACGCAAGTGCGAACAAGGGAAATAAATATTGTCCAAGGCGTACGGCCGCGTAGCTGTTTTCAAGTGCTTAGCATGAGTCTGCAGAAGAGAAGGAGGACTTGCTAATATTCGAGTACTGCCCGCCTGAAGCTGGGGAGGAGCGTGTCGTCAGGCCATACATTTTGGCCTGCCATGGCACCATCTTCTTCCGACGACCGAACCACGCCCGACCCAGGTTCCTCCCACCCCAAGTCAAAACCCTCGTGGAGGTCCCCGCGATTCTCCGGGTTGGTGTTTTCACCGAGTAGCGCAGTGTACCCCTTGAAGTTCTTACTCTTGTGAATGTCTAGCTAGGAAATCATGTATCAAAATGTCAACTACATGGGCCATCTGTGCGAAATGGGCATGCGTACCTCCAATTTCGTCGATTCTGAGAGAGCAAAGAAATTTTGAGCAGCAGCAAAGGCACCAGATATAGCCGAGTCTGGTATGCCATGACCTGTAACTGGGATCCATGAATATAATGTCGTTACGCTGAGCACGGCACGCACTATAAAAGAACCCGATGTGTATTGATGCGTCACGGATTTGGTCTGCGATGTGTCTCTTGACAGTCGGGTCATCGGATATCGCACCCTTAAGGTCGCTATGAATTGATTTGAGCATCTAGTATGTTCGCATGAAAACAAACAACTCACATTATCGGAATCTCACCAAATGTACCCCCTGTCTCTGCCTCCCTTGGGAGCAACTTGATTGGTCTGTGAGGGACATCCGCCTTACCTGACATGATCAATGCAGCCGTAAGTGTCAGTCAGAAAGGGGATTTATCTCCTCCTTAAACCCTCGATTTCGAAAGGCTACGTAAGGCACACCCGACAAACAACGCACCTCGCCGCTCCTTCACCGACTATACTGTACAGTAACTCCCACAGTTTGACAACGCAAGTGTTGTTGTTTGTCGCGATGGAGATAAAATTGTCCGACACCCGGCGAATCTACGTTCTGCACCACAGTACAAAAGTGCCCTTGTGGCGAAATGCGCGTGCCCCACCCCACTCCCTCCACCCCTCCTTTGAACCACACACTCCTTATTACCGACTGGGTCGGGCTTTTTTCTTTTCTGTTCACGCTGAGCGTTTTGAATCTGCAACGAGCCTGCTCGTAATTACCTGCTAACACTTAGATCACTAATCCCGTCGTTTCGCCCAACGATTTGCGGAATGAAGTTCCTTTGTAGCCTTGTTTGCTTCGGCCTCTTTGCATCGACAGTATCGTCAATTCCTATCACTCGGAGAGACGTAAATGAAGCCCTCATTCCCCAATTCGGCTTCTCATCTGGTGTGAACCCAACTGGTACGTTCCCACCCAATTTACCCTCGTTTCTGTGCACTGACGCACTTACGTAGGCTCTGGTGATTGCGATGGCGCCGTGAAGGGGGCCAATGGTCAACCCATCAAGATCCCTTGCTCCTGCCCCCCAGACCGTTCCACCTTTGTCAAAGTAAGAACAAACCTCTGCCCATCTTTCGTGGCGATTGGGATCCCGCAGAAGTGACTGATTCTAACCCGACATTCTCAGATCCTGAATGCGAATGTTGCAGCGGGCCACGTTCTCAATAATCCCTCTGTCCCCATCTCCTTTCCGGAAGACGGCTCCAAAGCATCGCAACTCGCCCGCCTCAATGCCGCGAGTGTAACGTTACAAAATCTCAATGGGCCCGGGAAAGGCTGTCCTATTGTCTCAACAACGTTCCAGGCCCAGGCGGCTGCTATCAATGCTGGCACCAACACACCACCTCCAGCGACACCTTCACCTGCTTCGACGCCGGCGCCAGCGTCATCACCTGCGTCACCCGCCCTACCTTCTACTCCAAGTGCGCCGACTGCCTCACAGATCGAAGCACTGGCACCCCCGCTCGGCTTCACTGCGGGAAAGAATCCAACTGGTAAGCAAGCACTCGTTTATCATCACAAGGTATTGCCTACTTTAACCCCAAGGAACTGGTGACTGCGATGGAGCTGTTAATGGCGCCAATGGAAAGCCAATCAAGGTCCCCTGCTCTTGTCCTCCGGATCAAGCCACCTTCAACAAGGTAAGCCATCACTTTGGACGCAGAAATGGGCACCCTCACCTCACCGTATGCCATGCAGCACCTTGTCAGCGATGTCCTCGCCCGGCATGCGGTTAACAATCCGACTGTTAAAGTCTCATTCCCACTCGACAACTCCAAGGCTTCTCAGCTTGCGCGTCTCACTGCAGCGAGCGTGACACTGCAAAATCTCTTCGGTCCAGGCAAGGGTTGCCCTATTGTCTCTACGACATTCCAAGCTCAGGCCGCTGCTATCAATGCTGGCACCGCCCCGCCACCTCCAACTGTGCCCTCACCCTCGCCCTCAACTTCGCCCAAACCGGCATCCTCACAGACACCCCTCCCGACGCCCTCACCTTCCTCTGCCCCTGCCCCTACCCCCACACCGTCCTTCGGCACCCCGTCTGCTGCGCAGATCGAGGCCTTGGCACCCCAACTTGGCTTCACCGCTGGCAAGAATCCAACCGGTAGACTTTAATTCCTCGATCACCATCCCATTAGGCGCTTAATGTGCACCTTTTTTTAGGAAGCGGCGACTGTGATGGCGCGGTGAACGGCGCGAATGGCCAACCGATCAAGATACCGTGCTCCTGCCCTCCGGACCAGGCGACGTTCAACCAGGTGTGATTTCTTGTGCATCCTACCCAGAGCGTGGTACTTACTACTTTCCCAAACGCCACACGTGTTCTAGCATCTTGTTGGGGACGTGATCGCAGGCCACGCAGTGAATAATCCATCTGTGAAGGTGTCCTATCCGCTCGACAACTCGGTACAGTCGCGACTCGCGCGAGTCAACACTGCACTCGTCACATTACAGAACCTTTTCGGCCCAGGAAAAGGATGTCCTGCGGTGTCGACAACGCTCTCTGCTCAGCAGGCAGCGTTACTGAAGCAACAATGAGGGTTCGGCTGTGAATTCCGAAGGAGAACAAAACCTTGCCTGCCGCGAATGTAGCCGTAGGGACATGATTAGGATTGGTGCTTTATCTGTTGATTCGTGATTTATTTCGTACTTAACAAATATATTTGTATCTGCGATGTGCCACTGAGAGTGTGCCTTTCTTAAGTCCTCGCGCGCTTCACACGGTCACGGTCATGCGGACTCGGAATTCGGTGGACCCACTGGCATGTTCACCCAGTTCCCTTACCAGATAAACGAATGGTGCCGCCCCCAATAACGACGAGGCAATATTCAGACGGATGCCAAACAAAATAGACCCTGGTCCGCGCTGTGGGCTGTTAGGAAGGATGCAAACTCGCCAGATTCGAGCAGGAGGAACGTCCAGAGACGGCACACGGTCATTATATTTAGCAAGGGCGCTAAAGCTCACTGGGCACAAGGACGCCATGTGGTGCTGCCCGTGACTCAGATACGGGACACTTCAAGTTTTGCTACTGGCAACTCTTGTTGACAACACTGCTGGCTCGGGTTGTCGTTTACCTCCACTCTTTCCTACTTCCTCCGTTCCTTCCTGTTTCGAATTGTCCCTCTTTCCTTGCCTTGTCTGGCTACAAGGGTATCCTGTTAACTCTTCTTGCGGTTCGACCTCGCAAGCCTACCTGTCGTTAGAGCTGTATCGATACCCAACAACGCCCACTCCGAGTCCCAGGAATATCTCCCTCATATCCACGGTGATGGTAACCTCAAGACCCATCCTCACACTCGTCATGGCTCTTTCCAGCGTTGTCACCGCAGCACAGTACAGCCTAGTCAAGGAGTATGGCGGGACACACTTCTTTGACAATTGGGAATTTTACGGGAATTGTGAGTGGCCAATGACCATCACCCTTCTGCGAGATTCTCGCTCTAAAGCGAATAAACGCAGTTGACAACCTCACCAACGGCGACGCGATGTACGTGCAGCGCAAAGCGCGGCTGAGTGCCCCCTCCCTTCTTCCGCCGACCTGGTACACGCTTAAGGCTGACCATCCGCATGCCGTTGTCGCGTGTTGAACAGCTTTGTGACAGCATCGCAAGCTGCGTCCGAACGACTCGCGTTCGTCAACTCAGCCGGAAACGCGGTCATGAAGGTCGACAACACGACGAAGGTGCCGTTCAATGAGAAGCGCCACACGGTGCGCATCTCGACCAAGGATCGGTTTGCGGTTGGCAGCGTGTGGATCGCGGACATGATTCACGTCCCGTTTGGGGTAAGTCACGCATTCTCTCGACCTTGGATAACGACCGCTGCGACGGGCTCAGGAGAGAGTAGTCCAATCGGGGCTTTCGAAACCTCGAGTCCCAACGTGGCGTTGTGCCCATGGCTTTCTCCTGTAAAGTCGCGTGTCGTCATCTCAACTGGTATCATTCGATTCGCAACTTTGAGAGTCCATCCCCGATTCCCCATGCTGATGCCCCATGCGCCCTCTGTCAGTGCTCCGTTTGGCCCGCCTTCTGGTCTCAGGCGCCGAATTGGCCCACAGGCGGCGAAATCGACACATTCGAGGGCGTGAATATGGTGCAAAACTCACAGTCCTCGCTGCACACCGAGCCAGGCTGCACCGTCGTCAACTCGGTTCAAACGAGCACGCTGATCAATTCGACGGACTGCTCCTTCCAGGCGAACAATAATGAGGGCTGTGTCATAGAGAACCCTGATTCGAACTCGTACGGTGCTGCCTTTGCGGCCGGTGGTGGAGGCGTCTTTGTTACGGAGTTTGCAGAAGCGGGTATCTCGTGCGTCGTTTTCGGCCCGACTCTCATTCCCGCATATCCATCGCTCACATCACAACGGATTCTCTCCTGTATCAGTGTTTGGTTCTTTTCAGTGCGTTCATTCTGCGGTCTTCTCGGTCAATGGTTATTGACTCTCGTCTTGTAGCGCAGTAACGTACCCAGCTCGTTGCAGGGTAACGCGAGCAGCATCGATACTTCAGCGCTAGGGAAACCCGTTGCGAACTACCCATCCGGTAACTGCAACATCGACCGATTCTTTCAACCACAGAATCTCATCTTTGACATCACACTGTGCGGAGGTGTGTCGTTCTTTTTTTGAGGCGCGATCATGCCAAGGAACTGACGGTCACGACAACACCCTTCCTGTTTCACCGTCTTTTTGTGTTTCGTTTTGTTCCGTTTTCATCAGACTTTGGTGAGTGCATTACAAACTCGAAATCGCCCGCATACTGGCCCACCAACTGACCATTACGCACGTAGCCGGTGACCCTGGAGTATTCGCCGAGACGTGCTCGGGCATTTGCTACAACGACTATGTGATTGGGTCCCCGAGCAACTACGACAACGCATACTTTGAGGTACGGTCTGTGCGGGTGTTTGGCACGTCGTCCGCCATCGATATTCTTCAGAGTTCCAATAGCGCAAGCGGAAATGGCAAGGGTGTTCTTAAACTTGCTAGTCTGGTGATAGCCATGTTCACACTCCTCATGGCCCTGTGAGCTATCCAGTAGTATCACAGCCTCTAGGGACAGGCATCATTCCTCTACGTGTTACAATCAGTAATGTGTATTGTAAGTTAGTAGATATGATGTCAGGTCGGGGTGGGATGTTCCGATCAAAAGTTACAGTAACTTTTGGGGAGAGATGCCTTATTCCCTGTTTGGGTGCTCGTTCACATGGCGCAGTTATCTGAAACCTCGGAACGTTTCCGGATGTCGCTCCCACCAGAATTGAAATACGCGTTCGGTCTGACCGCCATGCCGTTGATTTCTTGTGCCATACTGTAGTCCCCCCCGGACATCAAAGCACCCTGACTCGTCTCGGGTCATACAGCTCCCCCACCCTCCCGGGTTACTTGGCAGTATCGATCCTGCTCGACCCATGCGGCATTGATACCTTTCGGTGTCAAAACGACACTGCGCCGCATCACACGGCACCTTCGTTTACGCCGATCATCGGCACCCTGCGTGTTCACACCCGACCTTCTAGTCTGATACCCTCGTCCAAATTGGCGCCCCACCGCTGTTGAGATCGTTGTGAGCCAGAACAGGGCGAGGACCGGTGTGCTGTATACAATGATGTTGTCATGAAGGAGCTGCCGAAGGTTGCTTGCAGTCCGCGAACTGTGAAAGGAAGGTGCGTCTTCACATTTTCAATTGAGCGTCCACCACCCCTTTTTTTGGTAGTGGTTACTCCCTGCCTGAACTGAGACCGGCTGATTTTGAGGGTAGAGACGCGACCAGATGGTTCCGCCGCAGGGCAATGAGTGTTGGCCTGTGCGAATCACTAACACTGACCAGTGCCAATAATCGCTGCACGCCAGATGGGTCCAGGACACAACAAAACTCGGCCCATGCTACATTATTATGCTTGCATTGTCTCAGTAAGCAGGAAAGCAACGACCGGGCAGTCGTACAGCGGGCGGCATCAGGTTAGTGCGTGAATAACTTCCTTGTGTGGCCCAGATAGTACTAACAGTGCCGGGACCACTGAAGTACTGACGGGATCATGGGTCCCTGGGAATCGAACACTGCAAGTAAGACTTGCACGCTGTCGGGACTCGACTGTTCATCTTCCTGGTGACGGTGGGATATCGTATTAGCAGTCGTCAGCACCCTACCAGCGCGATGCCGTGCAGGACGAGATGAAAACACGACAGACCTGGACATCTTACTGCTCGTACGCAGCTCACGAATATCCCGCCTTCCTTTACCTTCTTTCACTCTTCCATCTTCATGTACAATCCAAGTACGTGGCGGAGGATTGCAGGAAAGCGATCGTATACAAAAAAGAATATATATGTATGTATTTTTACACCCAATGCACGTATGTACACGAAGGAAAACGAATACGACACCGTTCTGGCACTGACGTTATCCGAGTACGTACCTAAGAGTATTAAGAATGAACGAACCTATCGCCCTCAGACAGCCAGTGTCAAACTTACAGTGACACCCCGTCCCACCTCCTAGAGTCTCTCCTTCGAGCCCAGGAGAAGAGAACACAGCCGACGGATAGAACCAGGATCAGAAGGAAAAATACTAGACAATTTCATGAAAGTACGATGCGTGGACATAGGATGACGAGGGAAACAAAGAAACCAGGGCTGTACTTGGATTGCAGTTCGCTTTTCGATTTTTCGGAAGCATCCACTCGAGGGGGTATTACACAGCCAACGATCCCGTACTCCCACCGCCCATCCCTGTAACACCGGCAGAGCTGGGCGGAGTAGAGATAGGAGCACCAGGAGGCGGAGGGGCGGTAGGGTCATCAATCCCCATCTTCTTGCGTACGATCTCGAATGTTTTGAGCATCTTCCTGCGCGCGCCGAGCGCGGCGACTCCCTGCGCCTCGAGCGCAGTTTCGTCCATGACGACCATATCCTTCCATGTCATGCCTTCAAAGTTAGGCGTATACTTGTGCAGGCGTAACGTGCGCAGCCACCCGGGAACGTCATGGAGCACCGCGGGGTCAAAATCATCCTCGTCTTTCTTCGCACCACTGCCCGTTGTGCCCTTGTTGTTCCCCACGCCAGGAGAGCGCCCTCCGGAGCGGCTTGGGGGGCCACGTTGCCCGCCGCCCCCGCCGTTCTGTAACCCGCCAAAGTTGCCCAGGCCTGCGCCGATGCCGAGCCCTGGCTGCCCAAAGCCACCCCCAGCGGCTGCAATCTGCGCCGCGAGGAGCTGCGCTTCGGCTGAGATGCCCATCGCGTTAGCCATATTGAGCATATTCATGTTGACGCCAAAGGGGTTTATGCCATTCAACTGTGCGAGCTGAGCCATGCTGAGCCCATTTGGCATCCCTGTGAGGCCTGGAGAACCCAGCCCAAGGTTGAATCCTCCAACACCCATGCCTAATCCAGCGAGTGCAGCCTGTTGTTGCGCTGCAGCAGCCATTGCGCCACTTCCATCGTCACTTCCACCGAAGCGGCCCGATGTATTGGACAGTGCGGGGCTCTGCGCACCAGACCAGTTACTGCCACCGCCATTGCGAAGGCTTCTTGAAGAACCACTTTGGGCACGACCACCGGAAACTTGTTGCGTCTGAGCTTGAATGAGGTCGCCGTCATCGCCATAAATGCCATTGTTGGCAACAGTGGGGATAGCAGCGCCAGTACCCGTGGTACTGTGGCTGCCAGAATCGGCTGCATGACCTTTTGACGCACGACGGAATTTTTCGGGCCCATCGAGGCGCGGGACAGTACCGACGTAAAGATCATTCAGCTTGGCAGCCGCGAGGTCGACTGTCTGGGTGGGGCCAGCACTGGGGTTCATAGTCGAAGGCTTTTGGAACATGGGCATGAGCGGTGTGTTGACCATGCTTGCCCAACTGTCCCCCACAGCGGGCGAGAGGGAATCAAGACTGTTCCCACTTCCGGCGCCATCAGGGCGAGGAGAACGGATGGCAGCGCTGGCCGCGATACCCGAAAAGTCGGTACTTTGAGGGCGGGATGATTTTGGCTCGACAGAGATTTCTTGGATCGGTGAACTGTCACGCTCAGCGACTTGGCCGAGCGAGCTGGCGGCTGCCCAAGTGCCACGCTCGCCACTCGAGGCGAGAGCAGGAGCGGAGATGCGGTGTGCGGCATTGCTAGCTTTGAGTTTAGCGCGTTGCTGAGCGAGGGTGGCGGCAGCATCACTTGAGTTGCTGACGCCGTTGGCGGTATCTGGAGAGAGGAAGGAGGAAGTGGAGTCAAATGCGAGGGACTGGCGATTCGGATTGGCAGTGCTAGTAAAATTGCGGGTCGAAGGAGAGCTGGGCATATTGGACTTGAGTCCCGGGGACTTCAGACTCATACTAGCGAGCTTGGCCTCCATCTGGCTCTGCATGGAACCCCCGACGGCCGGGCTCAGAAGAGCAGTCATGGGGTCCGCCCTGGCCATTTGTTGGAGGACGGTGATGAAGAAGCGGATTTGAACTTGGGTAGAATGTTGCAAAAGACTGTAGAGAGCGGCTGTGCGCTCGGCTTCGGACAGAACTTTGAACCCTGTAAGAAGAATAACATGAGGATGAGGATTGAGGTGAGAAGGGAGTGTCGCTTTACATTGCTCGATGGCGCTCAGTTCCTCCTTGAAATTGACGTCGAGAGAGGCAGCAGCCATCTCTTCCTATACGACGAGAAATCAGGCATCCGAAAAAGCGGGTGAGAAGAGTGATGATGATGACGGATTAAAAATATTAACTGACCAGCGTGACTTCATAGTGATGAAAGTTCTCAAACCATTGGTCAATAGCATCCGCTGTGCAAAGTGGTCAGAATGAGGGTCCGGATATAGAAGCCAAAGAGACATCAGAAGAAGCATCATGTCGATGCGAAGGATCCAGAACTCGTCATACGAGGGAGTAAGGGGAAGGGGAGTACTGAAGAGAGCAACGCAAATGGATGCAGAGCGGGGGAAAGTGAGGCTACGCCGGCGGAAAACAGCGTAATCCCAATTCGTGGATGGAGATTGATTGATTTGGGATGAGCAACCGTCAAACTCCTCACCACCCAAACAAGAATAGAAAAGAAAGAGAGAAACGAGTAGAGAGCTCACCTTCCGGGGTTTGAAAGGTGGCACTGCCGAGGAGTTCACTAGTCGGGCGTCCACTAGGGGGCCCGCCTCCGGGACGAGGAGAAGCGAGGTTGAAGGCTTGTTGTGTACCCGCTGAGGGGCGAGCGGCAGGGCCCATAGAGGCGCGGGCACTGGCATTCTTGCCGTTCACGCCTTGAACGGGGGAGGGACTGGGGCTTGGGCTAGGTGGTGGCCTTAGTGAGGACATCTTGAGAGAATCGCCTTAAGGCGGGGGCGTCGCAAGGAGCGAGTGAAGAAAAATACGGGTGTTCCCTAGAGGGAAGAAATGGGTAAAGAGGGGGGCGAACTGCAGACAAGAAAGGGGTCGCTATGCTTTGATGATGGGTGATAGAGGCCGACGTCGAGTCGGTGGTCTGATGATGGGAAATTGACTAGAGTGGAGGAGCAAAGCCCCAGGAAAGGGGGGGGGGTTTGCAACTGCAACTAGACAAGGACCAGCGGAGCCTGCCGGTCTAGGAGAGAGAGAAAGTGGGAAAGGGGAGTGGGGGATGACGGGGATGGATGAGAAGAAGAGAAAGTGGGCGAGTCAAGCGAGGTGAGATCAAATGACGTTGACGCTGGCGCAAACAAAAAAAAAAGAAAAAAAAAAAAAGATATTATTATCGACAGAATTCTATACAATTGACTCAGGGCATCGACGCGAGACCTTCCTTGATATACTCCTCAAACATCGACTTGTAACTCTGGTGCCACCGACTCAGTGCTGGCCGTCCTTCAACAACGTCACCCGCTCCCCACAGAATTCGCATCTCGTCCACCTCCCGTCGCGTCTCGTTGTCCGGCACCAAAATGTAAAAGTCTCCTGTCCGCACACGCTCGAGCATGTATTGCACCGTCTCCTGCGCCGTCCATGCCTTCATCGGCTTTTCCTCTATGTTATCCTGGTTTGCCTCGCCAGCGGTCATGCCCGTCCAGGTGTATCCAGGACTAATAAAAATAAATAAATAAAAAATAAAAAATACATCTTCATCCACGATTTGCGCAAAGATGAGACGCACATGAACAGATGAGCCGTAACGTTCACATGAGGGAGTGAACGAAGTTCATGCGCCAAACTCTCCGTGAGGGTCTTGATGGCAGCCTTGGACGCGTTGTAGGCGGCATTACCCCTATAGCCAATTTAGCGCAAGAGAAGTCCAGTTTTGATTTGATGCTCACGGGGGGTTTGTGATGCCTTGCTTGGATCCCGTGTTGATAATGACCGACTGGTTCTCCTGATGAAGCATCAACTAACACAATTGCATTCCATCTCAGCACAGTCGGCACGGGATCAACAAGGGATGTGGCCATACCGGAACGAACGTGTGCTGAACATTCAGCACGCTATGTGATAGCCGATCAACAACGTCAACGAAGGCAGGAGTGCAAAAAAAAAAAAACGTAGCATCACATACCCGAACAAATTGACACTCATGACAGCTTTCCAGTTGTCCAGGCCCTCAAACGAGTGGCCCTTTACGGCAACGCCCGCATTGTTGAGCAACACAGCGACCTAAAAACAGAATAAGGGTGTGGGCATGGGAAAAGCGCCACGGCGGGGGAATCCCTCCCTCGCCCTTTCATTGGGCAAGCACGAGAGGGTCGGGAACCCCGCCGCACGACGCGCACCTCGCCCCACGCCTCGTACACACGGTCACGCAGGCGCACGACATCTTCCAACTTGCTCACGTCCGTCGGCACCGCGAGCACATTCCCCTCGCCGTGCGCACCGCACAGTTCCTTGGAAAATATCTCTAGCGCGTTGACATTGATGTCAGCGATAGCCACTTTGAGCCCGAGCCTGTGTCACGAGCGAACGAACACATGTCAGCATGCCTCGGTGAGAAAAAACAATGACAGCAAGGAACGGGATGACGCAGTGTAGAGCATGCGTGGGTAGGCACACCCCCGCGTGATCTCCCATGCGTACCTGCGGAGCGCTGGTATGTGTGTGGCCCGCCCGCCTCTCCTTCCCTTGTGCCACACCATATGATGCGCATATAACGCCACTGACACGGGACATACCCCGGAACATACAGAAAGCCGGTCCAAGAGGACATGAGATGCGAGGTACGCACCGCCACCCGGCGAGAATAAGAGAGATAATAGAGATGACAGATGAGTGATCACCTTGCCAATTCACGTGCAGCCGCACGTCCAATACCACTTGCGGCACCGGTGATGACGGCAACACGACCGGCGTGAATGACCGGGTGATGTTCACGGTCGATAGGAGAGATGAGGGACTCGATGCGGAATGGGGTCGTCGACGGCCGCAATGGTGAAGGACCGCGGTCTCCCATTGGTGGCATGATTAAATCAACCAAAAAAAAAGTTTTTTAAGCCAAGGAGAAATCAAAGAGGAGAAGTAAGGGAAGAATAAGAAAAATAATGATCAGGGGGCGGGGGGTTGGTTAGTTTGAGTGTGTGTGTGTGTGTGAGGGAGAGAAGTGATTGTAGGGATGGTGGGATCGGGAAGGGATTTATATGCGCAGCGCAGGCAGGCCATGGCGAATGGCCGAAAGATCGCGGGTGTGACGACCGAGACAAGACTGATGTCCTGGTTGGTTGTGATACAGTTTGTGTGAAAATCTGGAACATTCGTTCCTCCATAAAGCATTCGAGGTACGAACCCCACTTTCCCCTCGTTTTTTTTTTTCATCATCTTTTAGAGTCGAGGTCGGTCCAAGCGCTACAGTTGCATCGGGGGTCGTGTGTCGTTTGCACCTACTCAGCCACCGATTACCGTTAAAGGGGACGAACCGCGGACATGTGGCCATTTGAGGGGGTCCACAACTGGTCCACATCTTCACCCTGCGCCTATTTACGCTTCATTGATCTCGCGAATAGCCGTCTTTCCCTCTCTGGTCCTTAGTCTCTCCCCTTTTTTCTCCTGGATAGATGACCGGCCATCATTGTTACAAAACTTTGTTTTTACAATCTATGTCCATCCTCATAGACGCCAATCTCGTTCCACCTTGCCTCTACAGACCCTCGTCGTACAACTTCCGTGCGAGCGCAACGTACAACCGTTCTAGGTCGCGCTTCGACTCGAGGTCTCCTCGAGGTTTCTGAGGCGCCACAGGCACTTTGGCTTTCAATCCGGCGTCTGAATCCTTGCTGTGTCCCGCGCCACTTCCCGCGCCACTGCCGCCCCTACTATCCCCATCACCAGCAAAGGAGAACCCGTTGCGGGTCCCAATCGGAACCTGCTCTACTAGCCAATCAAACACCGCCGACAGCCGGTCAGTCGACGACTTGAGCCCCTCGTCCGACAGTGTTCTTTTATCCCGAGCCGTCCTAACTTCCTCCTGCCGCCTATTTGCGTTCTGTTTCCCCTCAATCCCCCCGTCCTGCCGCTCCACACGCCCCAGCGCACGCATAATCCGGCCCCAATCCGCCAGGCCCCATGGGTCGCTGACCACAGACGGCAGATCGACATCAAGTTCGATGCCGCTGGCACCCCGCAACGTCCAGTGGTCAGCGCCCTCGAGGATGCCGAGAAACTCGCCCCAACGAGCACTGTGCACGCTCACAAGGCCGTCGTTACCCTCTCCCACATCGCTACCGTCAAGGATCAACTTAGGCAGCCAGAGCGGGTGCCAGATGTTCAGTGGTTCAGTCCGCCCCGCCACGCTAAAGTAACGCACGCGCGGGTCATCTGGTGTGCGCGGGTTGAAGATTTCGGTTAGGTAGGTCGTCGTCAGGTTGGCGTATGCTGGCGAGTCGAACATGCCCAGTAAAGACGTAGTGAACGACGACGGTAAGGAAGAAATCGAGGACACGGGCGATGACGAGGTCGGGGTAGAGGATTCTGCACTTGCAGAGCTCGGTGCCTCTGGTGTTGCACTTGCACCCATCGTAGTCAGAGACTCCGTGGTGATAGCTCTAGGCGAGATTGGTTCTTCTCCTTGACGCCGACGACCCAAACCAAGGTACTCCTGATCACATAGGCGGGGTTTGAGCAATTGGTGACCTCTAATAATAATAGCACATGTTACGCGCCTGGCACCAATCCATAAATGGACTCCCACGATGCGGTGTCGCAATCGTCGTAAGCGATAACGGTGTATAGTCCTCTGGTTTGATACGCGAAATAAGATGACGACAGTCTAGCCCACCCATTGAGTGCGCCATAAAGTTGATTCCACGCCCTACAGCCTTGATTTGTAGGAACCGGTTGAGTTGTTCTGCACGCGACGTGATAGAGCCCGTCCCTGGCACAGCCGTCACGATAACCTCTGCTCCGACCGTCTTGCGCAAGATGTTGAGGATGCTTGACCAGTACTGCATCCGCAAGCTCGGAAACGACGATGGCCCACGGACGTCAAAACCATACAAGCCTGGGACGGAATGAGCGTTGACTGTCTTCCCGTCGAACATGGTGCAAAGATGGCGCACCATGGCATAGTACGACGGGGTAGCGCGGGGCGCGAAGTGGATCGTATAGCACTGGATTTTGCATCAGGCGATGGATCTCATCCAGATCCTCGCGGTCTTCTTTACCGGAATTCGCTGGCTTTGGAGGCTCTTGTGGATGGGGGTAGGAATTTGGATCCGAGGAACATTGGTTCTTCTCCATTCTTACTTGATCCTTGAGGTGATGCACGTAGTTGGGAGATCTGGGTGCAGGGTGGAAAAGAGAGAGACGCGCAGGCCAGCGAAACCAGGGAAAAGACAACTTCCCCGATGCTATTGATGGGAGAGAGAGAGAGAAAGTCAAGACCCAATACATACTTTGGCAAAAAAAAAAAAAAAAAAAAAAAAAAAGCGCATACACACCTTGTAGGATGCCATCTAAACTGTTCTCCATGATCGTTGTCCACATTACATAACTTTCAGCGTATGGCCGTCGATTCCCCAACATAACCTTGTCAGCGGGTTGGGACTGGAGTTCACTGGCATAACTGTGCTTGTCAGTTGACCGGTGTGGTAAGAGGTAGTGGTGGGTGATAGACAGGGTGGATAGGACGTTGACCACCCTGCGCAAAAAGAGGGCGACGGGGACAGGGAACCATATATTGCTCATCTTCCATCAGCAAAAAGCTAGGCTGGCCAAGCGAAGAAAAAGAAAAGAAAATACGTTTTCGTTGAGAACCACGTCAACAGTCACGTAGCGCCTGTCAGTTGAATCACCTGATTACATTCAGGCACGTGATCACGCCACTGTGTAATCCTGCAGTGTACCTCCTTCCTCATACTCATTGTACCCGCATACCCATGACCCTCGTCCCCAATCATCGATCAGTCAGAGGTCCAATTGCAAATATATTTGACTCAACCGCGGTGACCCATGACAGGAAATAGTGGTTTTTCGGCCTCCCTGACATTCCCAATTTCCCATTCCCCTTGTCGGATTCTCTTCTCACACATGGCCGTAGCGATCTGGCTCCTACGCACCCGACTGTATGACTGGCAGCACTACTTCCACTATCTGGGCTTGGCAGCGTAGGCCAACTACACCCTCTACCTGGGCGTTCAAAGCCCGCCCCCACCTGTTCACTTTCCCTCACAAGTTCCGCATGTAATAGGTTCCGGTGGTGATTACTCTAGTGCTCGTTTTGAATCATTCTCCGGTTATCACCCTCACCCTTCATTATTTAGAGTGCCGCTACATGCATCTAAGGGGCCAAAGGAATCTAGAACCCATCCTGTGTCAACGTCTCCCCTATCCGAATGGCGTACCCTTGCTGCCGCTTCGTGTCATCCCAACAATCACCCTCAAGAAGCCGCATGAATGGCCACACAGCCGTTCCCTTTGATCTGGCAGAGTGGTCGCAAAAGACCATTGCTTCCCAGAGGTTTGCCTACAGCTCACCAGCGTCACAGTTCCCACTCTTCGCTTCTCCCCCCTCTGACACTCAAAGCCATTCATGGCCGGTACAAACGTACCTTTGAGGTGCCAGTTTAACCCTTAATAACCGATGGTTCATGTACAGCATGTCCGATCCAAGCAACGCTGAGTGCAGTCCGCTCCCACCAGTCAATCCACGTTGTTGACCCACCCTCTGCCGTTATCTGGTCCATCTCTCCGTGTGTCAGAACTAACTTTGGTAAAACTTTCCCTTCATACTACTCGACGCCCTTACTGCAAAATGAAGCTTCTCAAGGATCGCAGTACTCATCCCCGATTTTGGAGTGCTGAGTATTGGGCACACTGCAAACCCTATAACGTGCGGTTCTCGCTCCCTGCTGCGATTCACTTTAGCTTTAGATTATGGCTCCCACTACAGTGGCGATCCCACCACCGTACTATTGACGCAAGCCATGCCGCTTCAGGTGATGTGTGAACATATACCGTCTCCCAGCTGGTCAGGATGTTTGACCTCGAGGGCTATTGCTTAACCAAGGTGCCGACCGTGCGGCTCCATTAGACATTGAGATGGCGTGGCCTGCATCCTGGTTAAACGTTGGTTAAGACCAGCCTTTACGATGGATGCACCAAACGGCCTGACCTGTTGCATTGGGTCGCGCGTACACGCAGTGTTGGCTCATCCCATCTTCGAATCAAATATCGATTGGGACTTAGGGTTTCACATAGCCCAGTTGTTCAATGTGGCACTTTACCTGGCCTCCCCTATCATCTGCGCAGGCTCTAACGCCAAGGTGTTCCCTGTCCTGTGCGACTTTCAAATTGATCCCCACGAGGCTTGTTGCAAGTATATGTTTTTCCGACATTCTAAAGACAAATACCCATACCCAAGCTCGGCATAGCCAGAGTTATGCGAAAAGTCAGAGGGATGTCTAATCACAATGCTCGGATCCTTGATGGAATATATTCTCCATTTTGATCTTGCGCCCCTATCAACACATGGCACACTAATGTAAGTAGAGCACGATGCAAACAGGAGCATGGAATAAGAGGGATTTCCACACATCCGTGACAGTAGGGCGATTTAGAAATAGGCTGTGTAAGAACGACAGCGTCTGTCGGAGGTCGGAATTGTATCGGTAACCGCAGATCAGCGTGGGCGTAGGATGCAATACATACATATAAACCATCGCTCCTCAAAACAGTCGCGTGTACAGCACGTTGCACTTGTTTGATTAAAATCCGGGGTGGGTACGGTATCACCAGAGCAACAAATGTACGGTGCAGCGCGTCCGGTTGCGCAGCCTCTGGTCGTGGTCGTGTCAATCCCGGCGGCCGGCGGCTGTCTCTGTCTGGTTTACATCACGTGCCTTAGGCTGCACTCTCCATTCTACTGTGACAGTGCTCGTTAACGCTAACAACTAAACAGGTCGACTGGATGAATGTTAGCACGGCCGCGCACACATGTCAGGCCTGTTTCATCGATGTGTACTACAAGCCACATCATGCACACTTGCTTGTAATGCTGAGTTGATCGGCCCGTGTGTTTGGGTCAATCAAGCAGTAATCTCGGTTCTTCGGATGGGTCAGAACCCCTGTGTATGATCCTGCGAGCGAGTTGCTAAGACCTCATTCAGGTTAAAGCCGCCGTTACACACACAGCTACTGGATGCCATTTGTCTCCTGGGACCCCGGACTGCATCGAATATGGCCATATGCGAGCCTATCGCCTCTATCACTGAGACTTGGGAACTCGTACTCAGCTCGTTGCAATTGGTCACCAGTACTGCCAATCGGGGCCGGGTAGTTGGTACCTATCATTTTAAGGTGACGGTGTCTATCAATGCGCCCAGGCCTAGCTTGGTCATTGTGGAGCAGAGTTATCACCTTGACTCGTCACATCGGCCTTAATAAATCGCCCTTCCAATGCCCCGACTTTCCGTTCCAGGGTCTTCGTCTGAGAAGGTCGCTTGGGATTCTTTGGATGTTCACTACTGTATGGCCCATGACACGGTGACATCGCCCCCGTGTTAACTCGGGAGCAGTGATTGGACGCCATCATAACCCTAGTAGCGACACTATTGTACCCGGGCATTATCTGGTTTGGGTTTCTATCATGATTAGTCGGTATGTTGACTCGAATTTCTTCTCTGTGCAGGACATACTACTAGTGCGTGATATGGACGTTCTGAACTTCCGATATCTTCGGTGATCTGATTTTAGACGAAACCCACCCCAGCAACTCATGGCTAGCTCAGTCCGTACATTGCATCAGCCCTCGTGTCTGGCAGGATGCTGTGGTCGAGCAGAATCTTCTGTAGCTGTGGCCCCTTCTTGATCCGCTGACCCGGGCCATGGTGATGGTGGTCTACAGATCACATTACGCATCACACTATATTTCTGCCACGAATAGACCAAGGCGAGTCGTCCGGGAAAACTTCGGCAATCTACAATAGTTGCTCGAGTTTTGCCACGCAACACCGTCTGACTAGGAGGTAGTTGTGAGAGAACGTCAAATTTGGTATGACTCCTACCTACATACCTTCCCAGATGACTCGCCCATTGTTCTGATCGATCTATGTAGAGGTAGATCAGTCCGTCTGACGAACGCCCCCCGCCCAAATGGTCACGGGTGTGCAGAGGGTCGTACTTGGATGAGAATAGGGTTTAGAATCCTCGGTATTTTCCCAGTGCCCAAGCGAAGATGTGAGCCGCGCGGTGAGCGCGTGACGGCACAGCACTGCCTTTCCAGTGTCACTATGCACATGATCCGTCGGGTGCTACAGGGCCCCGCCAAAATACCAATCGAACGGCGAGCGATAACCGTCTTTTGTTGTCCAGTTACAACACTCGCGGCATCCGTCCAGGCCCAGCAGCTACGTTCCGCATTATAAACCTTGCCGCGTACTAACGGGTTTATAGGCCTCCGGAGAAAAAAAAAATACGATCCCTTCCAGCTCTGTTTTCAAGTCTGTCATTGCAGCACAGTAAATGGGGTGAGGAGGGGAGGTTGCATGTTTGTCATCACTGTGCGGATGTGGTGGTCGCGAAGGGAGGTGGCGTGGGATGAGAGTGGGCGAATTGGTATCTACGATCGCACCAGCTTTATCGAAAATGGACGTAAATGTGCGCTTTTAAGGGAGCGGGGGTGAATCTTGCGCTTGCGCCCCACGGATATGAAACCGTCGCCTGCGCGATTTGTCGTCTATAGGACGCGTTTAAGCCGCTCCGAAGGAGGGACCATGGATACGGGGGAAGAATGTGTACGGTATATATGTCAGCGCCGATTGGAATACGATTCTTGCGGCGAACTGTTAGACCGTCGTATCGGCCATATGTCTAGTAAGTTACTACAGTACTGTATCGAATTGACACATTCGTTGGGGTTGCTGCGAAGTCGGGAGACTCGGCTAGATGACGTAGACTCGTGGGAGTGGAGTCGACGGAGTCCTCTGAGCACTCGAAAGCCTTACGCTTCGTCTAGAATGAAGCCTAGCGGAGAAATTTCAACTCAATGGGTGTGCAAGGCAGGCAGGCAGTGGGCAAGCGTCAAGCTTGGCTAGGCCCCTGCTGCACGGCGGAAACAGGCCTGTATCGTGGCACATTGACACGCGTTTTTTACAAGTGAACAGGCCGTTACGGCGTGCATCATGGAGTCATCGCCCTGCGTGTACCAGTAGTAGACTACAGTACTAGTAGTATGAGGATGGAAAGAGTTGTGGGTGACTCGAACGACGATCGCGATCGCTCGGATGACGAAAGAAATTTGAGAGAAAAAAATAAGAGACCAACGTGGGGGTGTCTGGGGTCCCCTCAAGAATAGTCGTGGCAGTTTGTTGTTCAAACACACGTTCAGTTAAAGTTCTTCTCTTGTTCGTCTGACTCTCACACATTTCGGAATATGTCATAACACGTTTTCCTCTTTTTGTGTCCCCTTTTATCTCCCAAACAGTATGGCGCTGCGCGTCGTGCACCAACACTCCTCTCTACATTCTTGTGGTTTGGGGCACACACACGGCACAGACCATGCTGTTTTTGTGCACACCCGTTTTTGATGATGTTGGCACGCAGCCACGCATTCCCTAACATCGGCACGAATTTCAGCATCCCTCTCCATTTTCGGCCGCACTTTCTCAACCCCGTCTACATTAAAGGCATGATCGAGAGTTTTCATCGGTTACCTCGGAGTAAGTCTTTGGAAATGTCGTGGTCAATTTCAACCTGTCGGCCTTTTCAAAAACGTTTGGTGCCACGATGTCGTAGGCACAGTGCTATGCTTCGCAAGCTTCTGAATTTCATAGCATAAATCCTCGGGAGGACACGCCCATCCATTCTGGGTCCTCACAATGCACGCTGGCATGGGCCTTACCCAAAAGGAAGGCCTAGCTTGCATAGCAACGTGACGGCTCCTACGTGGTCAAGGTCCTGTTGTCTTCGAAGCCGAGCTGTCGGTGTAGCCCTTAGCGCTAGGGAAATACGTCGTTATATTATCATAAGCTGGTATGTTGTAACGAGGAAGCTCACCCCTCTCTTTCCGACTGTTACACATATACACTCCTCCCTTCCCCCTTCCCCTTCCCATCCTCCGCGCAAATATGACGGATGCGCACGAACGGATCACCCTGCCACCTATTAGCTCGTTTGATATCTCTCCCTCACACAAGCCTCACAGTCAATTCCAAGTGGGTCCTTCTCGCCAGGGTCCGCATCTCCACGGAAGTCCGTCCTGGGACGGAAGCTCGGCAGGGAGCAACCACCTCCGCAGTGAGCTCGATGATATATCGTACGGGTGTGGGACATTTACTCTTTCATATTCCGTGTTGCTCACATCGTAGTTTGCCACCGTTGTCTAGACCCAGCTCAAGTAGATACGATGCCCTCGACAGCTCTCATCGTGACTGCCACATTGCGACTGGACAAGCACGCCGTAATCACTCGCCATACTCAGAGCCGGCCGTCCTGGTTGCCCCATATGAGTCAGCCGCCACCACTCCTCGCCCACGCAGCAGCAGCGCTGCTCTTGATCGAGGGGGTCCCATCATTCAGCAAGTATCATGTCCTAACTTACATCGCTTCACGCAGTCGACTTACGTAGAACCCCCCCCCCCCTTTCAAGGTATCCGCAGTATCACTTGACATCGCATAGCCGGAAGCGTCTCGCTCCGTACATCACATCGCGAGACCCCTCGCCAGATTCTCAGGCCTCTTTTTCACCTTCACCGACCGAGAGCCCCAATGCACCCAATCGGCTACAGTCTGGCACGCAGCCCTCGCCACAGGTCTCCGCCTCCGCCACTGTCTCGACACCTGCTTCAGGTACCCATCTGTCATCTCAAATGGCAGCTTTCATCAACTCTACACCTGAGGAGGCACAGGACACAAAGATGACTGGAGTGGTTCCGACCCGGAGGCGAACATCGCCTGCTCGGAAACGCAAGGCATCCGAAATGCTCGTGGGGTCACCGGGCTCGGAGGAGAGAGCAATCTCGCCCGAGCCAAGTGAAAGCGAGGCTAAGAAGAAGTACAAGAAGAAGATGAACGTGCGTCACTACAGGGCTCAGAACAAGGATGCGATGACGCAGCTACGCGACGCCCTTCCGGAGCATATGCGGCCACCTGAGCGTCAGGCCAAGGCATACGTAACGCTGAGCGGTGCGTGGTGTCTTTTTTTTTTGAAACATGTTGTTGTCTGGAGATGAAAGGCAGTGATTGATATTTATTTGCCGCGCAGCGATCAAATACATTCGAGAGCTGACGACGGAGAATGAGCGACTGCGGGCAGAGAATATCAGGCAAGCGAAGGAACTGACGGATCGGCAGAACCATGATCCAGAATTGTCAAGCTCTGGCGAGGTGGCTGTCGCCGGAGATGATACTGCTGATGGTACCGTGCCCGAGGCGGAGGTGCCAGGTGACTCGTTGGGCAAGTAGAGCAACTGGGGACAAATTATTTATGACCAAGTCAGATCTTTGACTGGTCGCCGTCACATCTTTTTCAAACCTCCTATCTTTTTTTTTTTTATGCTCTCGGATTGGCACGCATGGATGATGATCGAAGTGTTTTGTTAGTAGTCACATTCTCACACTCACACCCACACACACACGTACAACACTTATATTGTATATGAAACGTACCACGAAAGTTTATTACTATAGGCATTATTACCATAGGGCGTGTAGAAACTAATACTAACATGGAACACTGGTGTTTCTACTTGGTTCCACGTAATAGGCGAGCTCTCGGCGGTGACACGCACTGATTCCCGCTACCAGATCCGAAGCCAAATACGGGGAGTGTACTGTATGGGTCACCCAGTCGGAACGATGCGGGTATCTGAGGGATCTGAGGGGATGGTTGGTGATTCCCGGGAAGGGGGAGTGGTGTCTACACGTGGAGAGGGATGGGAGCGTACCAGCGTTCGAGATTATGCCAAACTGGGCCTTGGGTACGAACCCCGTCACCAGGACAGCGGGAAGCTCAACCAGTCGGGGTGGGATCTAAGCTGTTCGGGATCGCCAAAGCGACGAGAACGTGGCGACATTCCCGGTGGCTAGGCTTTACGCCTACACGTACAAAGTAATTACATACCGTACCGCACATATTTTCTTTCTCACATTTCTGTCCGAGGACCGTTAATATGTCGTCACACGTCGTCTGGGCCCTCCTCCGTAAGCGCTGACCTTAACCCCATCGCGTGCGTGGTCGTGGTCGTACACAGCTCAGCCCCCATCAAATAATGGTACCCGCCCAATAACAAAGCCTTTTTCGGGATCAATTTCCCTTCTGTCGAAACGGCCGTCGTCTGCGGCATAGGGTCCCCATGGGCTGACGCGACCCCCAGTGAAACTATCCCCAAAAGCGACAATCCCGTGTTCTTGGCCATGTCGTGAGAGTTGTGTTCATGTACCGGTTCATTCTCATTCATCCGTCCGTCTGCGGGCTGTGATGGCCGTCCAGAGAAGTTCCGGGGATCGGACTGAACTGTAAAAGTGATCGGGGCCACTGACAGATAATACCACCGCTTTGAGTAACACATGTAACATACAGTCACTCTCTGTCATGATCAATCCATCCAACGCAGTGATCATGCCCAGCCGCGACCATGAGCGATATATCACACCTGTAAAGTGAATGGGAGGTAGAGTGGCGGAAAGTTAAATCCAAAAAAAAAGGGCATAGCGTCACCACGAAACCGCTTAGAGTCGCTGCGTCGCTGTGTACACCATGCGATCATGCATGGGCGCTCAAGTCGGCCCTTACACCGCCTCACCGACGGGCATGAAACAGCAACGATGCATTTATGACTCGACTCTTGACCAACGCAACCGACATCAACACCCGGGAGGAACGGTGCTGTACAATATTCCAGTACAATGCAACAGGGCGCATTGTCCGTAACTGTACCTGACCAGCGCCTCATGATCAGGAGTGACACCCTGCAATGGTTATGGCCCGTCTGTCCCGTGTGATTTGGCAGTAAGAGGGGATAAGTGATCGCCCGGGACCGGTCAATACAGCGCTGCACTTGACAAGCAGCGGGGAGCCTAGGCCAAACAACATAGCGCGCGGATCAAGAAGCCCCACCGATCGATGTCTGCGAGGGAAGTGCTGTACAAATATGAGCACTGGCAGTAAGCAGTACGTGTGGCATATTACCGGTACCTGTTGTTGAGAACTGCGATCTGATGGGAAGGCCTGATGTGGGAGACTATGGTGTGTAAGCACAATGGGGAAAGGTGAGAGACAACCGAGTCAGAGGTATGATACTGGTGATGTGGCGAGAGTGGAAAGAGACAGACACAGATTCGGTTGTGCCGGTCCTGAAACCGTTCCCGTTCCGGTCCCGTGGTTGAAACTCGACCCTCTGCGGCTCACGCGCTGCTGCAAGAGGACGAAAATCACGCTGCTCCCCTCACACCCATCAATTCCTCGGAATATACCACTCTTTTACGACCGGAAACTATCGACACGCGTTCTAGGTCTCTGGCTTTGAAGCCGTCCTCTGACGCTCTCATGACCAGTTCAACCACGCCCTATGTGTCATCCGCAGCCAATTCCAAGATCCTCAATGATTATGTGCGTGCCAGCTGCCCGTTGGGATATCACGTCCTTCGCCTCCCATCTAAATTGTACGCGTAGCAACTCGGTGATTCACTGGGGAAAGGCGCGTTTGGGCAGGTTTACCGTAAGTCGCGGTCAAACCCGCGTTCGCCGTGTACCGCTCTGAACCGAGACGCGTCCAGGCGCGCTCAACTGGGCAACCGGGGAGACTGTAGCCGTGAAGGAAATCCAGTTGAGTAATATCCCCAAGGGCGAACTTGGCCAGATCATGGTGCGTCCCTAGTTGTCTCACCACCCATCAACCCATTTGGAACACCAGTTACAGTCCGAGATCGACTTGTTGAAGAATCTCAATGTATGTGCTCCCTCTGCCGCTTTGATTCGCCGTTGGTTTTTGATCCAACGTGCTGCCACAGCACTCAAACATCGTCAAGTACAAAGGCTTCGTGAAAACCCCCGAATATCTCTACATCATCTTGGAGTACGCGTGACTCTATATCCGTTCTCGTGCACGTGCTCCGTCTGATCCTGCCTAGGTTCTGCGAGAATGGCTCTCTGCACAACATCTGCAAACGGTTTGGAAAGTTCCCAGAAAACCTCGTTGCGGTCTATATCTCTCAGGTCCTTGAAGGACTTGTATACTTACATGACCAGGGTGTGATCCACCGAGACATCAAGGGCGCCAACATCCTGACGACCAAAGATGGTGCCGTCAAACTGGCCGACTTCGGTGTCGCCAGTAATACGACTACTGCCGGCGCAGCAAGCGATGATGCGGTCGTAGGGAGCCCATACTGGAGTAAGCCCAGTCTATCGTGTTCCACGTGTTATACAGCTTGATTGACTGATGTATTTAGTGGCACCTGAGGTTATTGAACAGTGCGGTGCCACCACCGCATCTGATATTTGGTGACTTTGGGTTCGGAATTTGCATTGGCGTCTTCATCTAATATTTTGTTGCCATACAGGAGTGTTGGCTGTACGGTAATAGAATTGTTGGAAGGGCGCCCACCGTATCATGCCCTGAAGCCTATGCAAGCACTATACCGAATCGTTCAGGATGACTGCCCACCGATACCCGAGGGTGCATCGCCCATAGTCAAAGACTTCCTCTACCATTGTTTTCAGAAAGACTGCAATCTTCGGATATCTGCCAAGAAGCTATTACGTCATCCATGGATGCTCTCCGCAAAGAAGCAGATGGCCGACGGGAAGCGTAGAAGCGGAGAGGTCCAGGGCTCGCGTCCGCTGAGCAATTACAACTTTGACGAGGCCGTGCTCAAGGTGCAGGAGTGGAATGAGGCGCTCAGATGTGAGTCTGCAGCGTTTTCGACGCATAACATTAACGAATTCCTTTCCCCCAGCTCCCTCGCGGCCTTCGAAACATAACGGGCGAGAGCACTTGGACATTGCTCGGCAGGAAGCACCCGCCTCACCAATAAAACCGCTGTTTAATGAGGCTTCCTCACCTGCGGCCCTTGCGTCGTCGTTGAGTGTGTTCCCCACTTCATCTGCCGCAAGGAAAGTGGTTCCTCCGGCAGCTGCAAAGAATGCTGCACCACTGGCTTTACCTTTGCCAGCTGTTCTACGCCAGCCCGAAGAACAGACAGATAACTGGGATGATGATTTCGAAGAAGGAATATCGTTCTCCAAGCTTCAAGGTATTCCGCATTGTACACTCCACATGATGGAGCCCTAATGTTTGCTCTATCAGCGCTCGAAAAGTCGACAGCGGACGAAGAAAGGCAACCCGAACATGATGACAATGCACAGACGATCAGGCCCACGAACCGTTCTCCCCGCTCGGCACCGGGCGTCATTTCTAAGTCTCCGCCAAAGGACATAGGTCCTATCATTGAGGATTACTCAGACGTTGGCATCGACGAGGATGACGAATGGCAAGAGAAGTTCGCCGACTTTAAGATGAAGACGTCTGTCCGTCGCGGGCTATTCCACCCAAACGACATCAAGACTGTTGGACTTGCGCCTTCGTCTCCCGGTGCCAAGTCCGCACCTCTACCCGACGTGAATGGCCCCGGACACTCCCGCGCTCAGTCGCACCCTTTGAACGCGCCCACTCCGTTGTCCGCAACGCCGTTTACGGCCTCTTCCAGAGCACGCTCGCACTCGCGCTCTCCTTCGTTCGCGGGCTCCTCCAGTGGTTCTTTGGGGAAATCGGATGCGCAGAAGGCGGCCAGCCAGGAGTTCAACAAGTACGCAGAGGACGACGACGAGGATTATGACGATGTGTTTGGCAAGCCGAACGGGTCCTGTGAGTGGTCCTGCTCTGTTATATTGTCATGTGATATTATTCCGACTGAGCTGACTGTGAACCCGTCTGCGTAGCGCTGGAGCACCCTGTACAGACGCTGCAGCTCAACACCCGGTTGTCAAACAAGTCATGGGTACGTCGTGGTTACCTGCAGACTCCGGAACGCGGTCGTACTGATGGTTCGATAGCTTGGAGACGAAGACACAGACGAGGAAGATCCTTTCGCCGAGGTGCGTACATGGGTCGCCACAGTATGCCGCTATTGTTGAGACCATTACAGATCGACGAGGGCTTTGCAGAGGATGACTTAGAGGCCAATTTGCAACGTGACAAATACGCGCGGCTCACCACCGCAGTCAACCAGCTCATCGACGAACTGACACCCTCGGCGCCTGATTTCCAGCTCCGGGACGCCTGTGATCAGCTCGTGAGTTTATCGTCTTATTCCACTCTTTCGACCGCATTACCCGTGTTGATGACATGCCGTAAATAAGTTGAGTATCATGTCCGATGCTCCAGAGATGCAGGGTCAGCTTGTTTCAGCCCACGGAATGCTCGCGATCTTGGAGGTATTAGAGGGACGGGGGTCTCGTGAAGTCATTATGCGGTTCCTTCAGATAATCAATCTGGTGAGCTATATATGTTTTTATTAATAGCGTATATGTACTGCGTGTTGACTGTCCCGCGTTTGGCAGCTGGTCACGGCCGATGCCAGTTTTCTGGAGGGATTCTGTCTGATTGGGTGCGTAGTCTTCTCGCCATCCCGGCTTCGCCTGCGACGAAGCTGATCTCTTGCGGAAGGGGGATTCCTGTTATGATGGGTGCGTAGTCATGCCCCGATGTGGTCTCGATGGCCATTTCATACTTCCTGCAGGTTTTACTTCTAAACGGTATCCTTCCGAGTGTCGGCTGCAGGCCTCAAACTTTATACAGTTGCTATGTCACACATCGGTGCTGACTTTACAAATGTTTATCTCGTACGTCTTGCATTTTTCGTTACTGGTTACAGTGACGAAACCTCCCCTCCCCCTTTTCCCTAAAGCTGTCGAGGGTTGAAAGTCCTGGTCGACCTCCTAGATGAAGATTTTGCCGAGCAGAGCGAGCTCATCGTACACGCGCTCAACGGAATTGGGTCCGTGTTTGAGCTCCAAGGTCCGACTTCAACGAAGAATGATTTTTGCCGGCTGTTCATCCGAGAGGGCTTGCTCGATCCGTTGTCATCTGCTCTTCTCAACGTAATGGCGAGCCGCGGCGATGCGGCGGCAGACATGAAGCGGAAGATAATTCAAATTTTGCTCGTGTTCTGTCAAGTGTCGCAGTCCGATATCCACGTTCGCAATGCGCTTGGTACACGGAAGGTCGTCCGACGTTCGTATCTTGCCCAGAGGGATTCTACCTAGGATTCGTCATTAACAGGTGGCCGTTAACATTTTAGGGTTGTTGCGTGCGTGCGAACTCCTCGAGCCGGAGTATCTGGTCCATATGCTCAAAGCGATCAAACATCTATCCATGAACGCCACGTTGCTCGAAGTTCTGCAGAATGCCAATGCCATCGAGATATTCACCCGGATTTTGGGCGAGCAGAGCTCAGGGCTCCACAGTGCGGTATGTCATTGAAGTTCGCTTTTTGGTCTTTTCCCGGCTCTGACGGCATCCATTTTTGTTAGGAAATGTCTAATCACATATTCCAAACGTGCTACAACCTCTGTCGGTTGAACAAGGGTAGACAGGAGGAGGCCGCGCAGGCGGGCATAATCCCTTTGCTCGTGCGCGTGATCGAGTCGAGCTCTCCTCTCAGACAGTTCGCACTTCCTATTCTCTGCGACCTCGTCAGCGCGGGAAAGAGTTGTCGAATGTTGCTGTGGCAGCACGATGGGTTGGCGATGTATATTCAGCTTCTCACAGACCCTTACTTCCAAGTCAGCGCCCTAGAGTCTATTCTGTCCTGGTAAGGATATCTATGAAAGTGAAGGCCTTTGTCAGAAACATCGACTGATACCCTCTAAACCCCTTTCATAGGCTACAAGAGGAGACGGCACGTGTCGAGGACCAGCTGGCCAAACTAAAGTCCCTCGACGCACTTCTCAAGTGTTTCGTCTCGGCCAAAGCAGGCTCGTTCGAGAACTTGCTGGATCCCTTCCTCAAGATATGCCGCCTCTCGACCCCGATCGCCATCGGTATCGCAAAGGCCCAATTCTTCCGGCGTATCACAGAGAAGCTGGGCAACAGCAAGGCAGTCGTGAAGCTCAACCTCCTGCGGATCCTGCGCACCGTCTGCGACGTGCACCCGAACCGCGCGATGCTCGTCGAGCGTTATGGCATCTACGAAGCTGTCTCGTCTCTGCGGCGCGATGACGGCGCGGTGCTTGTCCGTGAGCTCGCGCGCGAGATTGAGCCCAGCCTTGCCCCGGCGCTCAAGCCATCTCTCAAGGGTGTCGACACGCCCAAGAGCGCGATTGCGCCCAAGAAGCGCGCGCGCCGCACCGCGAGCGATACCTCTGGCTTGGGCACACCCTCGCCGCCTTTCGGCACAGGGCCGTTGATTGCGCGTGTCACGAGCGCCGGTGCGGGCACTGCTGGTACAGGTATCGGTGCGGATACGAGCAAGGGTCCCTCACCGCGACTCCGCGTTGGTGATATTCCGTGGCTATCCGGCGTGGGCACGGGCCGGCGTTGAAACACAGCAACTTGTACTCTATTTTGCGTATCTGTTCATTTTTTTTCCCTCTCACTTTTTCATTTCTTTCATTTCATTTCCTCTCCTCTCTCACACACGGATCCTCCCACTCTTGTTTCGGAACCTGGTCGGTCTTATTCGCGCATCTCGGACGCGATTGTCTATGTTGCTTATTGTCGCACACGCTCGTGATTCAGCATCGTTACCCACTCTCCGTCATCGCCATTCTTTTGCATCTCGTGTTTCAATTATGAGCAATGCCTTACACATTACTGTAATAGAGGTTTGATACCCATTAATCGAGTGGTGTTTTCTTCGGCTCCTTATTCAAATTCGATTAGGGTCTGCCAGTTCTTTCCACCAAGCTGCTTGGGTGATCATCGAAGCGCATACCAATTATAAATATTAGAGTCTGACCGATACAAACAAAAACCCGGGCTAGTTACTACCATAGTCTTCCGACCACACCCAAAATCATCGATACCGATACATACAAAATCATCGACTTACTCAACGGCGATCGCTGACCCAACGAATATCATAGCCTGCGCTTACGTCATGTGGTGCCTAACCGAGGCTTTATCTTATCGGATGGGCGCTAGGCGTCAAATTCTTTTGTCACTGTCCCCGTCGCGAACGTGTCCATCGCAAAGGACGGTTCGTTCTCGGACGTCGTTGGTCCCGCTGGTGCGTTAGAGTGCTCATGCATGAACGTGACGTGCGGCGTGGACCGCGTCGCAGGCATTGCGAACGTAGGCGGGGCAATTGACACCTGCGGATCAGGCGAGGGGAAACGCCTGCGACCGAAGGGCCTGCGGGCTGCGTCGTGATTGATAACGCCATTTGGACGGCGGGCGAATTCTTTCAAACCGAGTGTAATACGTGACATCATTGCTACGGTGAAACTGTAGAGCAGGGTGTTTTAGGGCGTGGTGTAGGATAGGAACAGGGGACTGGGGTTTGGCGTACCAAAGATGGAGTCTAGATTCAAAGTGAGGGTGATAAGACACTAAAGGCCAGGGAAATGACGAGTGTGGCCTACTGCGCGGTTATGTTTCTGATAGCTTGATCGGCTTGGACGGTAATCTGAATCGTTAATGTGAGGGTAATTGTGCAGATCACTCTGAATCAAGGGCGTTGCGTTCGCAGATGGTAAAGGCAGGAATACGCGCATTTACATACAAGTAATAAACTAAACCCTGTTCAAGCAGGACGCGGAACATCTGACTTGAATTTCTGGAACCGGAATATACAGAGCTTGCTGTTCGATTGAGCGTGAGGAAAACGACGATTGTGCCATATAAGAGAGGAAGCCAAGCTGTCGAGGATGCGAGAGGACCACTAGATCAGATGTAAGCATCGCTCGAGGCTTCTAGGAATTGTGTGGACGACCTACGGCACTTTTGGGTCTATGATCATCGTGCAGCTCTCGACCCCTGAACCGCTTACGTGATGCACAGCTGTGACAATATCGGTGGAAAAACTATGCGTCGAGGAGTGTGGACGTACGAATACCGCGCGTCAATAAGTAGGAGTTGATCCCAATGAAGGTGAAGAAGATAGCAAGCACGAAAGCCTGCACTGGCAGGACTCGTGCGTACAAGGCACGAATACTGAGTGCGGCCCGAGGGAGAAATGTCAGTGACTCGGAATCTCGGATGTCGGAGGTCTTGGAGGTTATCCCCAGAACTCTTACCGCAAAAACATCATGGCGGCGACGACTGAGATCCCAATCATAGTCATCGCGCCTCCGTATCTCACAAACCTGCTACACCTGGGGGTTTTTCGTTAATTTTTAGGCGTCGAGGACCAGGCAAGAATGTGGCCGGGCCGACTCACGACTATTACATAATCATACCGATCCATCTTATCAAGCAGAACAAAATCCAAAGAGAATCGACGGAGGAGACTCACTCGGAGGCTCCATGACGTGCTGAAATATGCGTTCTTAGATACGCAGAACGATAGGGGGATGAAATAGCGATTCTAAGAAGGAAGTTGAGTGACCAGAGAGGGGTGCCAGTGCGTGGAAAGTGAGTGCACTAGTGAGCACTTACGAAGAAGAAGAGGTAGACAGCTAGACGGAATCCTCCTTAGTCAACGGCACGGCGATTTGAGGCAAAGTTCGGAACTCACCTAGCCCCTTCCCGCCCTTCCATATGTACTCGACCTGTTCTCCGGAGCGTTATATCACCGAGAAGACACTTCATTTCCACATGGCAGTACCCACTTCTAATGAGAAAGACGCGAGATGATCCCAAACCAGCACTGTGAATGCGACCACTCCAATGTACTAAACCACACACGGTTGGTACGACCAGCGGAGGAGGGGGCAGGACGCACTTTGGTCAACATACTTAGCGTTGATCAGTGATCATACGCCAGGGAATCAAATCACGTGAGAAACCTACGAGTTTCGGACATCGTCGATCATCATGTCTTGCTCAGTCGCCATGACGCAAGTAGGTTATCTCTGCGCTGATAATAGACAGTAGGTGCGCGCCGTCTCTGGAGGGGGCGAGAGGGGGGATACTGGTGCCTTGGAGAGTTGCAGGGCTGGCTTATGTACAGTCAGGTAATGGGACGTCTACTCCAGGTGGTCGTCGCCGAACGCTCGTCACGGTCCTTCCTTAAACAACCACCACGTCGAGGTACTATCCCAGGGGCCCTGGGAATCTGTTTGATTCATCAAAATGAGGGCACATCGTGCATCCGCGATTGTCCCAACTGTTTCGAGTTGGTGCTTCTGAATTCAGTTGGTACTGTACGCTCTCGGAAATCTCGTTACTGTTCGCCAAACACTTGAAGCATTTCTCGAGCACCATGGGGACCACAAATCTCGGTGCTCTTATGACCAGACTGGAAAGCGTGTACAAATCAGCGCTCACGTCACGCACATGAGGCTAATAACACTGGTCTTTTTCATATTTTACGTGAAGATGGATGGCAATTACGCCCAGAAATCGTCAGGTGCATTGCCATTCATGAGAGGGACATTACGGATCGCAGTAACCAGTCATATAGTTCATCAACAACTGCTGGAGGTTCAGGGTGCCATCACTGCGCGGTAGCGGCCTCGATGAGGTCAGCATTGCGTCTGTAGGTATCATATAGAGGACTGTACACAAAAAGCCATTAGATTATTAACATAATAAAAGCCATCAACGACACAGCCACCGCCACCGACTATGATAAAATCTGGGGGAGGGAGGGAATGGGAACGTCAGTACAGCCATGGAAAGGATTACGAGAAATAACAGTCATACAGCGGTCAATACAACGGCAACCACGATTATGAGGATGAGGCCGAGGCAAGCGGCCCGACGACCGGCTTTCCGCTGATACTCTGATGCGGTTGACAGCTCCTCGGCAGCCCCAGCTGTGTCCACGGCGATAGAGTAAACGTTTGACTCGATATTATCTGTGAGACGTTAGGGCGGTATACATTGCGTCAGCCGGCAGAGATTACGGGGGCATTGAGTGGACTAACCGAGCATGCCGCCCTGCTCATGGACAAGCGTACCGAGGTCGCGAAAAATCTCGGAGAGCTCATGAATACCCGTCTCTATCTCTCTAATCTCAGCTTCGCGTTCCTGGATGAGGGATTCCTGGTACGCAAGTTCATGCGGAGAGAGCTGTGATTGCAGAGCTTGAGCCTGCAATTGCTCAGGTCCAGCTTCAGTTTGCTGACTTGATCTACAAGATGGATATGGTCGGTGTTGGTCGTGTACTGATGAGATTGCATGAAACGGGGTAGCCCTCACTCACGTTGCGGGGTCGTCCTCCACTGCCAATTTGACGCTCTTCACAACCGTGCGCTGTTTCTCGGCGCTGACTTGCTGAGCCCGTTGAAAAGCAACGAACGATAACTGGAAATCGTGCGCAGTCTTCTGTATTTGGGTCTTCTTACTTGGCTGCGCTTCTGTCAGCTCTGGCCGACCATGCACGACCTATACAGGACTATAACATACCAGTGTTGCCTGCAGCGCCGCCAGTTTCTTCAGGTCGTCAGACCCACGCTTTGTCATAGCACGTGTCGTCTCCGTGAGATCATGCCTTGCATGAAGGTATCAGGGTACGACCGCATTGTAGGAGTTATGAATGGAGAGACGCACAGGCTCTTTCGCAGCGAAGATGAGTCACGGGGAGTGCCTAGCTGGTCGACGAGCTTGAGGATTCCTTGTACGTTGGCATTGATCTTGAAAACTTGGAGTGAGAGAGAGGACTGTAAGTTAAGGAACGCTGCTTCCTCCCGCGACTGTGGTGCATCCCGGGATGAAGAGTAAGAAGGCTTGCTTGACCCCGATTCAATGTCCTGAAAGCTCATGGCTAGCAATACGTTGAGTTAGTGGGTAGAGGAAATGGTCGCAATGGCGAAACGGAGCGAATACCACGCGGCTGGCACATTCCCGAGCGAGTCGAGTCTCCCTCGCCACGTGGCCCACACAACACTCACCCTCCCCTTTCCTTGTATTTCCACTGGGCAAAAAAATGACTGCGAACGCAGTTCGCGCAGCTGCAACCGCAACTCGGAGTTTACGACCTGTTCGCAAAATACGCAAACTGGTCCATGACGACCGTGGCCTCCCCATTCCCCACTCCGGCATCGTCGTCCGTGACACCCACCTCTCCCGCCTCGGCGAGTACTATCACAACACCCTTGCTAATGATCTCCTATACATGACCTACAAGCACGAGAGTGCTCCGCGTCCACCACCCCGCAGCATCCGCCTCATGTACGACCCGGAGGACCCATACGTCAAGCTGCGACAAAACCCACCCGTCGGCGGCTCCCAACTTGGCCGCAAGCCCGCACCCTCGACAACCGCGGAGAACGTTGTCCGTCTTGAGCGCATACAGCTGCACACCATGGCGAAGGACGCCCTCGTCAGCCGGCAGAACCTCCTCGGGCCCATCATGGCCCTGCGTGCGCTCTCCGGCGAGACGGAACAAGGCGGCGGTCGCCGTGGCAGCACGGGCGTGCAGGTCGTGCGCGGCGTCAAGTCCGTCGGCGGCTGGGTGCGTCCAGGGCTCCCGCTCGGCGCCAAGGTCGACCTTTGCGGCACGAAGATGTACGAGTTCCTCGGCACGCTCACCGAGTTCGTCCTCCCCCGCCTACGCGAGTTTCCCGGCTTCCTCCTCCCCCCCGCGTCTGCAAATTTGCAAACCCCAGCGGGCGTGTCCGGCGTCGTGTCCATCGGCCTCCCCCCCGAAGCGTTCGGTTTCTTCCCCCAAATAGAGGTCAATCTGGACGCTTATCCCAAGACTTACGGGATGCATATTCACTTCATCACCAACGCGAGGGGGGTTGGGGCGCAAGAGCGGGCGAGGCAGCTCCTCTCGGGGTTTCAGATCCCTTTTGCGCGCAGGTGAAGCACGCGGTGCTGGTTCGTTGGTAGGATTTGGTTTCACAGAGTCCTGTCCGTACAACTGGCTACCCTCTTATTATAGCTTATCTTTAAAAGCTTGTCTGTAGCGAGCCGGATATAATTTTTTGCCCTGCCGGTACATATGCTGCCCCTCTCCAATATCGACCATCTTCAATCACGATGAGCGCACGATTCGTATACCTCCACGCGCGACATCGTGGAAGCGGATGTGGAAACCGCGGAATTCATTGCCTGGCCAGGTCATTAGGGTTTGCATATCTGTCTCGACGGCGGTTGTTCACGCACCGATGATGAAGATCAATGCCAGTCTAGGTTTGGTATCGTATGGAAATCACGCGTAATATGAAAGACACACCTTCCTCCATGCTCAAAGCTCGTAAATCGACAACGGCAGGCCATCAGCGGTGCAGTGCTGGAACAGGTGCATAGGACGACTATGTGACCTCGATTTCACAAGGCGGTCGAAGGCCTTGTGTCTGCCCCAAGGGGTGTGTCGAGAACGGCGCCCTTCGGTCATGGTCGTCAGGCTGGAGTGCCGCCATTGTCGCCGCACGCTTTGTCAATTCGCGGAGGCATAGAGGGCTACTGTATCGGCCCCCTCAACGTTACAGTGGAGTTTGATGCCACATGAAACTGATTGGTGGGAATTACCAATGGTTGGTTATCGGTTCCTTCTCAACCATCTTACCTAACATCTGATGCAAGGAACACCGATGAAGAGATTGCGAACTAAATCTAACGGAACCAGCTTCCTCACAATGGCCATCTTGGGGCAAGGTCTGGTCCTCGCCCCACAAATCGGTTTGACGCGTTTTGTGCTGCGCTCATTTCGATTTCTCTCGCAGTTGGCCTGAGCGCTCCGCGACTCGATTGAGGAAATTTCTTCCACACGTTCCTCCTGTCATGTGAAAGAAGGTTTGGTCTGTCGCTGCAAACGGTTCTGCACTGCTTTCTAACCGCCCCACCCGTGGCGCCTTGCCTTGCGTACTTGGCGTGTCAACCGGTCTCCCGCATGCAGACGGGCGTCCGTAGTGATTCCGAACGGCGCAGGGGTAATAGGGGAAGTTTTTGAAAAAACTCCGGGATTGGCGCTTCTTCGATTTGCACACAAATTTACAGTGTAGCAAGAATCCGGATCGGGCTGTGACCGATTGAGTTCGTGTTGGAAATACGCGGTCCATGATGCCGATGCCGACTAAGAGTACGTGGCCTTATGTTCTCTTCTGGGCTATGAGTATTGTGATCTGGGCGGTCGAGCATAGGTCCTCGTTGGGGCCTTCCAACTCTGGCCATGGGCGCTGCTACCATATTAAACATTTGTGCGAGATTGACCGGGAAGAGGGACAGGGGTGACGAACGACGATGTTTTCAGGCAAGGCGGGTGTCGTTGCTCAATTATACATAATGCTCACATGGAATAAAGTGCCTGCATCACTGTTTCAGCCGATCAGGCACGGTGTTACAGACTGTTTCAGGATGCTTTTCGGAGGCATCGTCCACTCTCTTGTGCTTAGACTACGCAGGGCCAGATTCAGAATATACAGAGTTCATAGTCTGAGGGTCGAATTCGAGAATGTTTGAGTAACGCTGAAGAAGCCTTAACAGTGCCTCTCCGATAAAGTAGAGGGTGTGTTGACAGCCCGACGGAATCACCAAAGAGCGCTCGGTTTTGCCTTGTGCCGAAACAGGAGATAGCTTTCACTGTGCACAAGCTTGACAGATTTACTGTACATCCGTCCCCAGCCTGCAGCACGGGTTGCTTTACCCTTGTTGGCCTAGCGTATCGCCCCCTGCTGCATCATGCGGAAACGTTTATGCAGGGCGGTATTTAGGTTGACCCCTGCTCGTGGGGCCTGATATGAAATTCTGAAGGCTGAGCCCAGAGATTCACACGACCAAAGCGGCCGAGCAGCCGATCCATGGTTAAGATACCACTCTCGATACCCTGTGGACAGATTCCCTTCAAAGCTCTCCCGTCCGGCTTTATGCATGTTACATCTTCCGTGACTTGCGTCAGTCAAAATATACGGTACCCTTCCGGGTTTCTTACACAGGTGCCGAAGTACTCTGGAAAACGATATGGAGCAACGTTGGACTACTTTCGTAATGGGCACCGCAGCTCTGCGGCCAGTGGTTCGGAAACAGCCCCACCATGCCGTAGTTTGCGGTCTATCACCCTTCCCAGTCTTGTCATTGATCCCGAGAGTGTCGGGGTGACGGCTCTTGTGTGACTTCCTGTGCTAACTGATTAGGATAAATGTTGCTTTGTGTTTTGACGAAACCGGTTCATGTGAACTTGATTCCGCCATCCCCTTGGACCAATATCTCAGGTATTAAGGGACTAGAGATTCCTACAACAGTCACTTGACTTTGGAGCGTCTCTCCACCATGTAGCACCGCTCCAACTCGTTTCTGATCTTTTTATTTGTTTTTATCCCGAAACTGTAGCCACGGATAAACTAATCTTGGCCATGGCGACAATCAACTGATCACTGGACTAACAGGGTTTCGTTATTCTCGAATCACGCCTGCCATACATGGCCTTGCGCGACCGCCGACCACCATCTCAGCTTTCCGCCGACTTGAACTCCGCCCAGAACATGCATCTGGTGACGACGAGTCGGATGCAACTCTGCCCGCCCGCAAATTAATGAAAAGCGTTTCTTTCATCAAGTCTGTTGTTCCCATTTTGCTATCGAAGCCTAATAACTCAAATTTAGATAACTACGCCCGTACGCAAAGATAGCAGTTCTGTGAAGACGCCCATCGCGCTTGCATGGGATACAGAGGGGAGTTCATCGAGGGCTATCGCACTCCTCCACATCGCCTCATATCGATCAAACCTTCTTTTCTTTTCTCGCTTGTTTCTCTGCGGAGAATTAAAGTAGGGCGTGAGCCCTGAATTTTTTTTATCTCTTCCAGCAGCTCGAAGTGGCAACAATCGCGCCTGTCCATGTCCCGGGCTCCGGGACATTCTGGCAGGCGAGGAGCCCTGCATCAACTTCACACAGGTAGCGTGTACTTCAGCGGATAGCCCTAAATTTCAACTTGATCTGTATTTAAATTTTGCGGCCTATAATTCTCAAGCGGGACACGTGCGCAACGGACCCACCTTGTAGGAGAGAGTGCCATGTCTGTAAGGCTATCCGGTGGCCGTTCCGGCATTTGTCCCCCTCTATCCCCTCCAGAGTCTAGCACCGGGTCATTCGTCCGTTCAGAGCGTCGTGTTCGTTGCCTGCAAACACACTCTTTCACACACCCTCGTTGCCGCACGAATCCTTGTATCCTACCTCCCAATCTCGACCCCATGGTGCTTCGTACCTGAGACAAGGACCGCAGCGGAATTATCAAGTTATCAGCACGTGGGCGGCGCATGAGCTCCCAACGACTTGCCAACCAGCAGAGGGGGGGGAAGGGGGAAGGAGGGGGGTTCACTGGGGTTTCTGACTGGTGATTCGTGTTCTCGATTTGCTACTCCGCTGCCGCTGGAATTTAGTATAGGTCCCTTGACGACCGTCCAATGGTTGTGGTAAACCATGCTGAGTTCCCAGTGCTGCTGATGCGTGAACATACTAGTCCCCAAAGCACCAAAAATATTTCACGACTCCCTTCATCATCTACCCTCATCGACAGCCTGAGCACTGTCCTGCAGCTACATGTTCAGAAAAATCCCCGCCAAGCAGACACCAAGCTCGTCAACATTCCGTTCAGAACAAGTCCTTTCGAATCCCCGCCCGTCCCAAGTCCCCGCTTCCCCCCCCCCTTTTCCATCAATTCTCATATTTCTATTCTGCCTTGCCAAGGACTTCAGAAACCGCGATTTAATTGTCTTTTTCACGTCCCTTCACCTTTTGCTGCCCCATACATATGGCCTAGTCTT
>Ga0307512_10000530_pt1 | contig 56048 bp, 49 predicted proteins | sample 14_EM_MG_FD_200267 | JGI IMG/M metagenome (GOLD analysis project Ga0307512, IMG submission 200267) | Populus trichocarpa ectomycorrhiza microbial communities from riparian zone in the Pacific Northwest, United States - 14_EM | ecosystem: Host-associated > Plants > Roots > Unclassified | place...
GCACTCTCTATCTTTGACTTTTGTATGGGCGGGGTATTCACGGAGTGGGAGTATTGGAAATCCGCTCAACCCCGGGCCCGAGTCTGCCCGATGGCGGAGCGGCCAATGTGGCCTTGTCATTCTGTATGTAGAGAGACCGCTAGAGTAGAGAGAACGATATCGCTTTTGGACTTTCTCACAGCGCCCGCTACCATTTCCAACAGCCAAGGCTTCTCATCCGCAGTCCCAGGGTTGCCATCACCTCTCCCAGGCTTGTCGCCAGGGCTCGCAGGTGTTCCCAGTGCACCCAACGTTCTCTGCCATGTACTGAGATGTTCCCGAACTAATCAGAATCGATCCTATGGCACTGCTGTACGAGTCATCGGAAATCACAGTTCCTCTGAAAGCCAGCCGGACTGTCCTCCTGGGGTCTGATTCTCTGCTGGAATTGATGCATCTATGTTTCCACTCCTCATCCTCTCAGACACTGCTTGAGGCTCCGAGTGACTTAAATGCATTTTGCTGATGAAGTGGGGTTGCTTCTGGCATCTGATTTTCAGTCAATGTCATCATTCCTTCAGTAATGTCACAGTTAGGCTGAGACTAATCTATTTGGCTAGGAAGTACGGTGATTCATTGGAATTGCCTGAGGCAACCTGTTTGACGTTCTGCCTACTCACATAGTAAGATAGAACTGCCAAGTGTGTGAGTTGGAGTAGTGTTAGCAACGGATCTAGGGAACCCGCTGGCGGTCCGGGTTTGGACGGGATAAACGGTTCGGTTCGCTTCCAGACCCGTCCAATAACTAGACCTGGAGCATTTTGGCGGGGCAAACCCGTACCCGTACCCGTCAACCCGCAGGTTTTGCTGGGTTTGGCTAGACCCGTCTGTTCCAGTCTTCTGATCTCCTTTTCGGGGTTTTTTATTTATGGTCGCAGTCAGATATGTCACTGTTATGTGCAATATATTAACTTTGGTACATCATTCTCTTTATTTGTTTCATTTGCGGCCTTTATCCTCAAAACAAGGAGAGACATGCTCCTTGCTACATTCTGAAGTTGAGTGTGATCAATTTTTCAACTTGCATCATTTGTAAGATGTGAGGTCCTGAACAGCCATATTGATTGTAAAGGCGGCCATTCAGCCGGAATTTGATCAGTTTGCACATCCGACTGCGCCGACAACATTTGGCGAGCTGATGGAGATACATGATAGTGTCAGCGGAAAATCGCAATGCCGCAAGGAACATCCCATGATAGAGTTGCCATATGTAAATAGTATACAGCAAACAACCATCTCACATATGCATATCAGCCCTGACAACTGACACAATACCCAATTCATCACCGATTGACAAATTGAATCCTGTTAAACCCATAAGCGTTAACCCCTGCATATGTCCTCCATACCTATGTACCATACAGGAAATGGATTCAGGTGAACATATTGTATTGGCTCGTAGGTCATGTGTACACAACCTACACAATATGTGATTATTGACAACATATCTCTGCAAAAAGTAGTTGGCATATCTATTTCGATCCGTGAAAGAATTTTTTTGATTTCACTGACTATATTGTGAGACATGATAATTTGTCTGTGCATGCGCAAGGGTCATACAGGCCATACAAACAGTCTAAACTCCAAACCAAGTTGATGAACAACTGATCAACACAATATCGTCCTGCCTTTTACAGATATGTGAGTACGCGCAATCTAAACTGAAGATAAAATTGACTAACACAGTTTCTGTTAGTGATGACATACGAGTCATAGAAGGAGCAGTCATTGCGCAACGCGAATCTGTATGAATGACCACCATCAGGTTGCATTCACCCATGCAACCAACTACATTACTCCGCGTTTAGACCGGGTGCACATAGTGAGGATTTTGACAATTGCGTGTGGTACGTCATGGAAATCGAGCGGATCGAACTGGATATGGCAAACTGAGTATGTTGGGCTATATTAATGAACAATTAGGTTATGGCTCTACATGCTGTAAATTGCCAACTGAAAGCGCTGAAATGTCACCACACTAAGTTATCCATCGCTCAGAGAACTTCTGCATCCGTTGATCAGAAATTGATACGCCATACAGCTTTTGCATGCAACTGAGTATTGATTCAAATTATTTATTGGCTGTCAATAATGACTACACGATTATTTGGACAAAATTATGCTCCATAAACCAACAGTTAGAACATGTTTATGGTGGATGTGAATCGACCGTCAACGATTGTTGGTCTTGGAAGTAAGTTAATCGGAAAGCGAGTTGCATGCTGTTATTCATAACCTATGTATTGGCTGCCTTGATAGATGAAAGACCATGCGACATGGATACAGCCGAATGCTGAAAATGAGAGTCAACAGAGTGATAATGATTTGTGGTGTTTAATCTATCTTAATTGGGAAGTGATTTCCTCACAGATATGCCTGACCGAAGTATGAGCAGCTGTTATAGTCGAATGAGAAAGCGACACGGGAACAGCCACATTTTTACAATGGGCATCAATGCAGTGTCAATGATTTTTGGATATGTAAGCAACTTGATTGGAAAGTGATTTGCTCGCTGCTATTCATAATCAACAGCGTGGCAGCCTTTGTAGGCGACAGAGACCTCGGCCCGGTGACAGCGACATTCTGATACTGAGCCTCAACGGAGCGTCAACGATATTTTCTGTGGTAAGTAAGATAATTGGAAACTGATTTGCTTGCTGTTATCCATAACCAAAGTATGGGCAGCCTTTATAGGCCAAAGAGAAATCAACATGGTAACAGCCACATTCTGAATGTGAGCGTCAACGGAGCGTCAACAGTTTTTGATCGTGTATGTAAGTCCATTGGGATGCCATTTGCTCGCTGGTATCCGTAACCAACATATTGGCAGCCTGGATGGGCAAAAGTGAATCCGACATGGTCCCATCCAACGTCTGAAAATGAGCGTCAACAGAGCGTCAACAATTTTGGGTGTTGCATCTTGTATAATCCAAGGGCTGTGATACGGCATTTACCCATAATCGAAGTATTTTCAGCATTTATAGGTAATATCGTGTGTGTCGATACTGCTACACCTCAAAATGAGTGTCAACAGAGCGTCAACAGATTGGCAACAGAGCATCAACACAGCGTCAACAGATTGTCAACAGAGTGTCAACAATTTTGGGTGTTGGATCATGTAAAATCCAAGTGCTCTGCTCGAGCATGAACCCATTATCAACCTATTGGCGTCCATTCTGAGCAAAAGCGATCGCGACATGGTCACTGCCCCAGTCTGAAAATCTGCATCAACAGTGCATCAACTATTTTGTGGGTTGTATCTTGTGTATTCCAAAGGCTGTGCTACGGAATTTATCTATAATCGAAGTATTCGCAGCCTTTACAGGCAATATTGTGTGTGTCGCTACTGCTACACCACCAAATGATCATCAACAGAGCGTCAACAGATCGTCAACAGAGCACCAACACCGCGTCAACAGAGTGTCAACAGAGTGTCAACGATTTTGGGTATTGCATCTTGTCTAATCCAAGGGCTCTGCTACGGCAGATATTCATAATCATCATATTGGCAGCTGTTCTGATCAAAAGTGATCGCGACAAGGTCACAGCCCCACTCTGAAAATGAGCGTCAACAGAGCGTCAACAATTTCGTGTGTTGCACCATGTATAATCGAATGAATCTGCTACGGCATTTATGCAGAATCGAAGTATTGGCAGTCTTTACAGGCGATATGGTCTGTGTCAATGCTGCTACACCTCAAGCATTGATGGAGCCTCCACAATGTTGGTCTTGTAAATAAGGTAATTGGTAAGTGATTTGCTCGCTGCTATCCATAACCAATGTATTGCCACCCACTATGTGCAAAAGAGCAAGTGACATGGTTACGGCGCCATTCTGACAATATCTGTCATCTCAGCATCAAAGGAGGGTCATCAATTGCTGGTGATGCAGATAAGCTAATGAAAGCATTGAATGGATATTTGAGCTTATAATTGATCTATTGACCTCCTCCCTGGTCAAAAATACAACTCATTAAAAGAAAAACATGAATTAAAATACTGTTGATCTTGCAACAAGCAAAACATGCAAAATGTGATTACTGGATGTCAAATGATCAACTTTGATTGAGTACTATAATCGAATACCAAAGCCAAGCATGTTATATGAATTTACAGAGGGACCCGCTGTACAACCCGCTGAGAACCGGCCGAATTCAAAAGGGTAGGGAGATGTCGATGGAACTGTACCCGAATCGACAGTTCGGGTTTATTGATGACCATGACCGCATATCTGGCTCTGGTTCGGTTTCGACCCATACCCGGACCTGAAGTGACGGTCCAGACCTGTTGGCAACACTAAGTTGGTGTAATCTCCAATCTAATCCGACATGGCCCGTTGGTAATAATGATAATAAATATGGCCGAAAACTATGCGCACTGCTGAAGGTTTTGACTTCACAGTAATGGCTACGTAGCTGCAACATTGAGCGTGAATCCGCTGAGTTCAAGTGCTTAGTCAATCCACACGCTGCGCATGTGTAATCCCGATATAGACCACACGACTGTCTCCCTTGCGATGACTTAAACAGGCAGTATGCATATGACATGACTAGACCATGGGTAACACCGTGGGAGGTATTCATTCGACAATCAATTAGTACCATAATTGCCGTAACAATAGAACCCCTATCATTGTATGAACTTCACCACTGTTACTGTGGTACTTTAATCCCAATAATCAATACAACATTGATTAGACTAAGTACAGCTGCCAATCCTAAACCTCTCCACATCTTATCTTATACAAGAGCTCACAACTCTTTTCTATCTGTCCAAAGTTGTACTTTGGAAAAGTCTTTGTAGGGAGACAACCCTGGAGTGATGTACCTGTGCATGTCCAACCCAGTACCTTCGATGATTGCAGAGTACAAAGTACGATCACGATGTGGGTTAAACGCACCTCCTTGTTGGAACACATTAGATTTTGACCTGTTTCGATCATCTAGCTGTCAGGGAGCAGAGAATGTGTCAATCATTTCAAACTCATATACGGTGTAATCACAATGATGAAATAAGGAACAAAATCATGAAAGTTGGTTGGGAGAATGGTCAATACTATTTTGAGTTGTTCTTCGCTGGTAAAGTCTGACTGTGGATTGCTGCTAGAGCTTGCTTCTTCTCATTGGTGGAACAATGCAAGCTCGTTACAGTCGGATCCTCAGGTCAAGCTTGCCTTGAAACACACACAATGACACTATTTTTGTTTGAAACGTGATTGTTCAGTGCTGCTAAATTACCTGATTGATAGTGCCACAGGTTCCCCTTGGCTATTGTTTTCATGCACGAGTGGTTATACGATGTTACATCCCCCTGTGGGGCCATCCTCATATGATGATATCAAATGCATAAAACGATAGCTCAGAATTCCAACTTCAATATCTGTCTATTCATTTGTTCAGTAGTTGGAACAAGTGTTAGGAACGGGTTGGCTGAACCCGCCAGTGGTCTAGGTTGGGACCGCACATACGGGTTGGTTCAGTTTCAAACCCGACCAAAAACCTGGCCAGCTGACACTTGGTGGTCCAAACCCTGACCCGTACCCGTTGACCCACGGGTTTTGCCATGTTTGTGTCGACCCGTCGTTTCCAATATGCGGTTCAGCATTTTGGGTTTCTCATCATTTGTTGCATTCAGATATGCTAATGACAATTGTGAAATATTGACCTGGGTACATCACGGTATATTATCGATGTATTGGCCGCCATTGTGATCGGAATCAACAGCCACACATGATCTACCACCTCCTGAAAGTGAGTGGCAACGGAGCATCAATAATTGTTGGTCGTGTATCTTGTGTATTCTGGGCGGCGACAGGTCACTGTTATGTAGGAAACAACACCTTACCAAAATACTTCATTAAATACTTAGTTTAAGTAATGGTGTGTACGGCCGTAGATCCTATTTCCTTGCTGAAAGGTGATCTGCTATGGTATCCTTAGGAATTGCCTGAAGTTGATTCATCTGTTTCTTCTTGAAAGGTTTCATCGGGATCTTGCCCGATCTAGTACGTGATAAGGAACCTTTCTGTTTATCAAAAGCTTGCCGTTCTTTTCGAGAGTAATGATTGAATTTGCTGCCTTCCTGAATTACCCGCTGCAGGCGTTCGGAATCCCGGAAGGGCTTAGCTTGATGACAAGATCGTGTACAACCAAGATCGCAGACACTAACATCGCTTATAGTGTTCCGAACCTGGAACATTCTATCCGGATGAATATGCTGCGATTTGATGTCAGATCTTGATTTCTCCAGGATATCCCGAGGTGTCGCAGATATTCATCGGGTATTCTGAAGTGCCACAACCTTGACCGAATGTTCAATACTTGCTCATTGCCTATGATCATCAATACAGATAACTCATCCATCTTCTAGAGGCCAAATCGATGCCAGCCACCAGACACACTGAGCGACAAAGATTTGCCGAGTTCTTTCAGCGTAGGAGATAACTTTCTCCAAGGGGTAAACGAGAACGTCTTGGTCTTTCTCGAAGGTAATAGTCATGCATTGAATGATGCATATCCAAGGTGCGGGGCTGCCGCTACACAACACTAATAAATTCCAGGTATAGATGTACTAGATATAGGGATCATGAAAACGCAATATTAAATAAGGATATTTCTCCGCTGGTAGGTAGTGATCATTCCTCGCTGCTAGAGCTTGTTCCCTTCATTGCCGGAATGACCTGATCTGTTTATAGATTCCCGGAACCCACTCCAGACTGTGATTCAAATCCCTCAATGAGTGCCACATATCTGTGCGACTTACATTCATAAATTGCACCTGGTACAGGCGGCCACATATCGACATGTTCAGGCATGATATCATATCGGCTCATAAATCCGAGCACAACTTCAACTTAGTTATCTCGCAATGGCATGATTTTCAGCAATTGGAAAATTCAACCAATTCCCCATATTGGTTATGCCTTACCACGATGAATAACTACTCCCAGTTAGTAATTATCAAGTCATAGATTTACTCCGCGACCAGCCGATACTATGCCAACATAGATCTAGATGCTTTGCCACCCTTGAAACTCAAATTAATGAACTAGTGTTTGCTTCTTGCAATTGCCAACGCCATAATCCCTCGATTATGTCATGCTTAGGCAATAACAGGCCGGGATGTGGCTCACTGGATCCTTCCCTGGTACGGTTAGGAGTGAGGAGCCCACGTACTCCCATGTTCACTTTCAACTGCTGTGCACCCACCCTGTGCATGTCCCACATAGTATCCGGAAATGAAACACGATAGAAACTACCGCTGATGTACATCAACATCAAGCAAGGTTAGAAATTGCCAATCAGGCTCGCTCCAGCTGTCTCCAATCTTCTCGCAACTTAATGTTAACCCCCGCTAAGGAGTACACCACATGATCCGGAACTTGTATCCTCTTGCATGGTAGATGCATTGGCCTGATGACAAGTGTCGCTCGTCGCTGCTAAAGGCGAACCCCTTACAGTTCCTCACAGTCATAAACATTGTATTGGCCGCCTTTAGAGCAAAAAGACAAGGCAAAATGCTCCCTACCACATCCTGATGATGAGCATCCACAGAGCATCAACAATTATTAGTCTTGCATCTTTGGTAATATGGGTGGCGCTTTATCACAAGCATCCATGGCCAAGGTGATGGCGGCCCATATCGGCCGATATGTACGGGATATTCCTGCCACACCCTCTGTGATAGTATCAACTTATTTCTTTTCCAGAGCTACCACTACGTATTCTTGAGCCTTTTGGAATACAAAAGCAGTCAAAACAATGTAATTGAAACATAACGGCCTCATTGCACTGTGTTTACCTGTGATGAAAGGTTAACAATCGTTGACACTCTGTTGACACACATTTTGAAGATGGGGCGGGGAGAGTTGCTCTCTCTCTTGTGCCAATGAAGAGAGCCAACAATTCGTTTATGACTGTTTACAATCTGTCGCACCCCATATTATCCAAGATACATGACCAACAATGGGTGACGCTCCGTTGACGCTCATTGCCAAGATGGGGCAGGGAGCGTTTCTCTTTCTCATTTGCCTATATAGGCAGCCAATAATTTGTTTATGACTGTGTGCAACCTGTCGCATCCCACATTACCCAGGATACCCGACAAACAATTGTTGACACTTCGTGGATGCACATTTTCAAGATGCAGCGGGGAGCATTTCTCTTTCTATTTTGCCTATCAAGGCAGCCAATAATGTGTTTATGACTGTTTGCAACCTGTCGCACCCCATATTACGCAAGATACACAACCAACAATTGCTGACATGCTGTTGACGCGTATTTCGATGATGGGGCAGGGAACGTTGCTATGTATCTTTTGCGTATACAGGCATCAAATCATTTGTTTATGACTGTTTGCGACCTGTCGCACCTCATATTACCTATGAGACAGAACCTAAAATCATTGACGCTCCATTGATGCTCATTTTGAAGATGGGGCAGGGAGGGTATCGCAATGTGTTTTGCCTATAAAGGCAGCCAATAAGACCTTTATGACTGCCTGCAACCAATCAGCGGTGTGATTACCCAGTACACATGACCAATGATTGTTGACACTCAGTTGATGCTGATTTTCAAGATGAGGTAGGGAGCGTGTCGCTATGATTTCTGACAATAAAGGCAGCTAATACTACAATTATGTATAACAACAACCAAATTAATTTTCAATGACCAGACAAACATGACCTAAAATTGTTGACACTCTGATGACACTCATTTTGCCACGGGTGTATCCACATTATGCAATCATTTGATCTGGCACAGTCCATCATTCACATTGTTTTGGCAGCCTTTCCAGAATTTCCATTTACATTCTTCTTGATCACTACATTGTTCTATAATAAGACATATGAATATACAATAATAATCACCAAAATCCCATGCCTTTCGATCTGTGCTTGTCATCACTTACAGCGTTGCTCAATAGGCTACTCTGGTCTTCACAACGGATGTCAGCTGCATTGCCACACAGAAGATAGTAGTGTACTAACCAGTTGATGTCCCTTCATCGTTCAGCATATCTGGAACTAAATCTGTTTTGTGCTGGCTATTCTGGGCAGATGCATCAAAAGTAGAAAATCAAGCACACAGAAGTGCTATATGTGAATACACATATCCAGCTGGCAAATGGACGATTTGGGAATGTTGAGCTACTGAATTGTCACCAGTTGGGGCCGGTGGCATTTCAGGCAGAGGTGGCGTCAGTTCCGGAGTCAGCTGTTCGTGTCAGTTGGGTGGAGGTGCACCTGGTTCTTTGCATCTCCACGCTGTCTGCGGATTCTTTGCAGTGCCATTTTGACAACAAAAGTATCAGGGCGTGTGGTTATGATGAAGCACAGCCAGGTGTCTTTCCATCGCAGGAATCACCTTTCTTTGCAAACGAAAATAAACACTCAGCTACTTCTCATCTCGGACCTCAGCGCAAGGTGTCTTCATCAGGAATTGCGTTTCGTCTATTGCAGTGCGCAAAATCTCTCCTTTGGGCATTTTCGCCATATTCAAGACCAGGCGCATGTTGGACTGTTCCTGCTGAACCGACCTCCTTGCCCTGCCATAGTAGCAGGCATGGTGAAAACCTACAAAAAATCAGTTGCTCGTTGTAACTATGAGATTTGGCAATTACCTCAACCCTATACGCCTCCATAGCCTTCTCAATTGTTATTATAGGCTGTTTTGTACACTCACGGGGATGCGTATCAGGAAATTCATCCACACAAATCGCAGAGCTGACAGCGACATGTTGTTTTATTTTGCGGCCTTTGCGGCCCAATGCGTTGATCAACAATGGAAGGTTCCCATTACGGGCAGTGTGAATTGGTCGAGTTTCTCTTTACGTACACACACCGGACATTATATCTAGTAAATTGATGGCTGTTTTCCACGATATGCATATATTAACATTGAACTGCCTGCTGCCTCATAATCATGATGTTTCCAGGTTTACAGACGATTTTTCTGTGTGAATCCTGGGTCATACCGTTGGTGGCGGTAGTGATACAAATTGTTCCAGGTTGGAACAAAACTGAGGGCGCAGACCCGGGTCAGGAACCGCCATGCAACCCGAACTGCTGTGTCTTGCCGGGTTGGTTTCCAAGACCAGACCTGAACCTGCGGTGTTTTGGCCGGGTGAAACCTGGACCGCAATTCCAATTCATAGTTCCCGGGACTTGGGCTGCAATTGAGTATCGGAGTGCTGATCATATTGAGACATGATGAATATGCAGATTGTGCAGGGTTACGAGTTCTTTCACCTCTAGCATCTAGATTAGTAATCCGATTGATATTGGTTGAGTCAGTGTGAAATAAGCCCAAATAGGAAGCGAAATTCGTGGGATTTTGATAGCGACTCAACGAATATAGGTCCGATTGCAAATCTGAGTGTGGGAGGAGAAAGAGTTGCTAAAACGGCACAATCTACTCATTGATCATGTTGCGATATGATCAGAACTCAAATACTGAATTGGAATTGAAATTGTTTACTGCAAATGCCAGGTTGTTGTTGGTAAATCCAGCCCATTTCGAATGGTTTGGGTTGTTCGTGTGGATAGACCTGTTCCAACGGTCCGGGTTTCGGTAGAGTCAGCAACCGGTCGGGGGAATGCACCAGCAGAACGGGATAGAATAGGAAGAACATTTCGGTTCGGTTCGGGAACAGTCCAAAAACTCGACCCGCTGCTGCTTGGTGGTCCAAATCCGGCCCCATACGCCTCATCCCGTGGGTTACCCCTGGTTTGGCTTGATCCATCGGGTCCAATCTCCAATTCTGCATTTTGTGTTTTTCTATTCATGGTCGCATTCAGATATCCTACTGTTAATAGCAAAAGCCTTACTAAGGTACTGCATTGTCATTTTCTGTTGTATTGACAACGTTTATATAGCAGACAAGTAGTGAGAAGCTACCTGCCCCATCCTTAAAATGAGCGTCAATGGAGGGTCAACGATTGATGGTCTTGCATCTTGGGTAATCTAAGTGGCGCTTGATCGCATATATGCATAAACACGTGATTAGCTGCCTTTGTGAGCAAATAAGCAAGTGATCTTCCCGTGATAGCCTCCTGAACAGTAACAACTTATGTCATTTCCAAAGTTGCAACTAAGTGTTCACGAGCGTTTTAAACTAAAAAACAACCAAACCTGAGTATATGGACGTTGACAGCCACAGTGCGCTTGAATAGACCATGATCCAAAGCCCACGACCGTGGAAACTCCATTTCACGCACATTTTCCTGATGGGACAGAAAGCGTGTCGCTTTCTTTTTTGCATATAAAGGATGGCAACAGTTACATTATGTGTAATCACTACCAAATCGCGTTTTTATTACCACACTTAGAGGACCAGAAATTGTTGAGGCTCCGTTGACGATCATTTTCAACATGGGACACGCAGCGTCTCGCTTCTCGTTCTGTGTATAAGGCTTCTCAATATTGTTGTTATGTATAACCACTACAAAATTACTTCTTAATTATCTGACTAACAAGACCTCAAAGGGTTGACGCTATGTTGATGCTCATTTTCAAAATGGGGCAGTGAGCGCGTGGCATTTTCCTTGGCCAATATAGGATGGCAAAACATCCATTATATATAATCACTACCCAATCAGGTGTTGATTACCCGAACTACAGGACCAAAAATTGTAGACGCTCTGTTGACGCTCATTTTCAAGACGGGACACGGAGCATCTTGCTTGCATTTTCGCGTATAGAGGTTGTCAATACTGCTTAATGTATAACCTCTACAAAATTACTTCTTAGTTACCAGACTAACAAGACCAAAAACCATTGACGCTCTCGTCAGCAACAACTCTAGTTTCCGTGAGAAACACCCGGGTAATCCGCACAGCTATGACGGCTCTGATGCAACCTGGTACCCTCTCACGGAGTATTACAAACTTCCCATCGACCTGGGGGCAGGTCCTGTTGCATAGAATCAGCAAAATATATTTCAATCATCGCAAGCCTCCAGGAGTTTCTCACAGGATCTGGAGTGTAAACTTAGGTGCGTCAATTTCAGGAGAGTTTCAGACCCTAGGAGGGCATTCCTGCCGGCATTCGAAGAGACTGGGAACGCCGACAACAAGCCTGGGAGCACCTGGGTGCCATGGTGACAAACCTGGCAGCACTGGCGACAAACATGGCAGCGCCGGCGACATGTCTGGGAGCACCTCAAATCACAGTCATGTCTTCAGTATGTATTCTCATCTATGTATCTATGTATCTATATATCTACCCATCTACACACGCGATATCTGGACTGGCTGCAGTCGGTGCTTGGGAGAAATTCGAGGTGTGCTTGAAAATGACGATCAAGTGAACTCAGAGATATACTCCAAGGCCATGATTGAGCGACTTTGGAGAGGCACTTAGAGGCGGTAATCAAGCGAGTTTGGAGATACACTTGGAGGCCGTGATCATGCAATGTTGGAGATATGCATTTCGAGTCCATGATTGTGCGAACTTACAGCCAGTAATTGAGCGAGTCTGGTGATCCACTTGGAGGCCATGATCGAGCGAGATTGGAGATGCACTTGGAGACCGTGATCAAGCGAGTGTGGAGATACACCTGGAGGGCATGATCAAGCACGATTGGATGAGTACTAGGAGGCGCTCGGTCGACGGCCCACCGGGACCCAATTTATCCATCAGTCAACTTTCAACCATTGGAATGTGACAAGGTGACGTTACCTTTGAAGCTCTTACGGAGAACTGGCTGGTGGAGGTCGATCAGAAGGGAAGAACACTGGATGCTGAATCTACATTCGGTGGTCAACTCGAAATCGTGACAATGAAGGGACGATAAACAATCTTAGGTGTATGCCGTACTCGGTGTATGCTGCACTCAGTGTTAACTCATGATGATGGAATGGAGAGATAGAGAGGGATGATTTGACCTTATGTTCTTGAGATGATGTTGGAGTTGTGGACGAGAAAGGGAGTGATGGGCGATGAAGATGAGAATGATATGGAGGATATGAGCGGCTGGGAGGAATCAGGAGTATGACTTGCCGGAATGCGTTTAGAAAACCCCGTATCGGTGTTATTAGCCACTGGATTGGGACTGGTATCTGCTGTATCGGGGATGCTCAATTGACTTGCACACGACATTCTCTAAGTCCCAGTTACTCATCATGATTTCCCCCATCTCCTCTGATCTCTCTCTTTCTTGTGCTCAACTCTACCATCACCTAAGAACACAAAGTTAAGTCATCCCTGTCTATCTCTCCATGCCATAATCATGAGTTAACCCAGAGTACAGCATACACCAAGTTCAGCATCATCCCAAGATTCAGAGTCTCCCGCTCCTTGCAAGTTTCTCATCTCTCGCCGGATGTTGTACTTGACTCTCTACATTCCCACCAATACAAGTTAACAAATGAATAGTGTCTCAGCTGCTGTCACGCCACCCGCCTGGTCGACCGCCTCCAAGGACTCTTCCAATCTCGCTCGATCTTTGCACGCAAGTGCATCTCGAAAATCGCTTAATCACGGACTCCCAGTGCATCTCCGAGATTACTCAATCTCGGTCTCCAATTTCATCTCCAACCTCGATCAATCACGGCCTCAATGTGCATCTCGAAACTTGCTCAATCATGGCATCATAGTGCATGTCCAAACTCGCTTGATAACGGCCTCCAAGTTCACACAATCACTTCCTGAAATTGCATCTCCAAACTTGCCAGATTACGGCCTCAATGTGCATCTCCAAACTCGCCCGATGATGGCCTCACAGTGCGCCACCAAACTCGATTGATTACGGCCTCCAAGTTCTCATGATCACAGCCTCCAATTGGATCTCCAAACTCGCTCGATCACGGCTTCAGAGTGCATCTCCCAACACACTCGATTAGGCCTCAATGTGCATCTCCAAACTCGCTCGATCATGGCCTCCAACTGCAGCTCTCAACTCGCTCCGTCACGGCCTCCATGTACATCTGGAATGAGTGACGGCGGGTGTTCAGAGATCCAGGGGTAACAGAGATGGACTGAGCGACGGGGAGTACATATTCAGGTTACCCCGGGGTACATAGACATCACCGCATTCTCATCTCATCTGGATCAACGCAATGGCGTGGATTCTCCCAGCCGGGTAGTATCATATCTTCTCACTTTCTTCGGCTGGCTCTCTGCCTTCTAGCTCAGTCATTTCACCACAACAGCCTCCAAGTAGTGTATCTGTAGGTTCTTTCAATGGGCGTCTCCAGGTGCTCTTCCCATTATGCTCGACTATCATCTGTGGCCAGATTCACCACATGTATATACATAGAGATACTTAAATGATGCATGCCAAATTATGAGGTAGTGAATCTTGTGACTGTAACAAAGACGAATATGATAGACGACATGCCTTGTGCTTTTGAGACCATATGAACTGCTGCATTGGGAATTCGGCCCCAAATCTCCCACAGAGCTGCTTTTGAAGTCTCCAACAGACCTGCGCGGATTTCTCAACAGTTCCATAATTTGACCATACTAATAGTCAAATCTCGTAGCATTCTGAATGCACATCCATAAATGCAGGTGCTTTCAAGAGCATCTGAGAATGCTCTTGCAGAGTCTGAGGAAGAAAGGGCGAAACTGCGATGCGAGGCCATTATGCAACCCAATGTGTGGTATCGACGACGCACAAGGAGGAATCCGCCACCGGGTTGTCTCTGCTCGCTTTGACGGAGCCCGCCCACTCTGACGCAGCCATTTCACCTTGACGGAACTGTTTTTTGCTGATGCTGTTGACGCTCAGTTTCAAGATAGCGCAGGGAGAGTGTTGATTTCTCTTTTGCCTCTATAGTGTGGCAGCACTTCCATTATGTGTATTCACTACCAAGTCGCATTCATATTACCCTGCTTACAGGACCTGAAATCGTTGATGCTCAGTTGACGCTCATTCGGCCACGGGCATAACCGCAATATGGAACCATTCACTTTGGCATAGTATATTAATAATGGTCTTGTGGCAGCTGTTCTGTGCTTTTCATGTACATTCTCCTTTCTAACTACATTGTTCTGTAATGATGCATATAACTATACACTTTAAAATATACTTTAAAGTATCGGCTAATTGTAGATAATGATAATACTGGAAAATCCTGTTCCCTTCCATCCAGTCTCATCTTCACTATCACATTCACTCAAAAGGCTGCTGTCGTCGACACGATGGCTGTTAGCTGCATTACCACGCAGCTGATACTGTACTAACCTGTGGATTGACTGTCAGCATTCAGCAAATCTGAAATAAAAGCTTTATCGTGCATGTGATCCTTGGCATATGGCTCAAGATTGAAAAATTGAGTGCAGGGCAGCGGGGAATGTATATACTCATATCTGGGTCGCATACCTTCGGTTTCCGAGCTTGGAGTTATCTCATTGTCATCAGGTGAAACAGGTGGCGTGCCTGGCCTTGGTGGTGGGGGTCGTGGTGGAGGTGCACCCGTGCCTGTGTGCCACCAGTGAGTCTGTGGATTCATGGCTGTGCCATTTTGGGAAGGAAGGTAGCGGTCTCTTTGATTTTCCCGAACCATTGCCGGTGTTCTTTCTATCGCAGCCTGCATTTAGTTATGCCCGGGACACACAACAGCCTGCTTCGTCCCTTCTTGAACTTGGGCGTGTGGATTCATGTTCAGTTGTTGTGTTTTCTTAATAGAGGCGCACGAAAACCCTTTTTTAGTCATTTTGGCCAAATTCAAGGCAAGACGCATGTCGGACTGTTCCAGCTGTACCTCACTGCCTTGTCTTGCCATAGTAGCTGACATGTTGAAAGCCTACAAGAAATTAGTTGCTGCATCTAGAGGGAGAATTGGCTGTTACCTCAACCATATACGACTCCGTAGCCTCCTGTAAGGTTTTTAAACCCAGTTTTGTGCATTCCCGGGGACATTTATCACCAAATTGGTCTGCGAAATGTCCGGAACTGAGAGCATTGTGATCCTCAATCTCGCGGACTGTTCGGACCAATGCGTGGTTCAACCATGGAGGTTTCCAGTTACGGGCAGCGATGAATTGATCAAGTAGCTCTCGACGTACCCCAGCTTCCTGTTGAACTGTTAGTTGACCATTGTCTACATCGATATGGATTGACTCACATCCGATCACATGCCGCTTCTCATTCATGTTGCCCCCAGTGTAACGTACAACTTTTAAATCGGTGTCCTTGGATGTATTGTCAGTGGCAACAATCATGTTGTCGCAGTGCACGAAGTGGTGTCTGTGTTGCTGCTGTCTCACACTGGGTGGCGCATTGTTTGAAGCACCTGTCGTTTGGCTCGATTCCTCTTCAATCACACATGGCAGAAGTATTTTTGGAGCCATCACTTCCAGTTGTGCAACAGTGAGGAAGATGATCACGAAAAGAAGTGGGATGTCTTGAACAGTAGAATGTTAGCTACAGGTCAAAATGGAACGAGTGACAGCCAACTTGCACCTTCGATTCAAGCTGAATCCAGCTGCGTATAGCTGCGCAGTGTATAGCTGAAGGCGATTCCAACGGTCCCGCAATTGGCACTAAGTCGGTCCGATGTTGTTTGTTTGTGTAACGGCGACAACTGACTGTGGCCGGGTAACAGCGATTCTATATAGTTGGCTCGCCACGAGACTTAGATCTTAAGCGATAATCTTACCTATACACCTATATTTACTATCACTCGAGTCCAGGTTTATACCATAATTACCATACGTATGCCTATAAGGCCGAACGCTGGCATACGTGCCCTTACACTATTATCGCTTTTCAGTAAACGGATACGTTTCGCTCACGGGATTACGAGTTTTACCCCTTTTACCGACGCGCCACATCATACAGTCTACAATTGAGAGTACAGCCTGCAAAACGACATCTCGAAGCATGATTACTGCAAGAAAGAATATCGATCGTCGCATCATTCAATTGAGCACCCTGATGGCAGCGGAGAAGAGTTCAGAGACCAACTGTCGCACGAGACGAGTCACTGGCGATGAACACAATTATCAAGACTACAGGCCGCGACTATTTGATCCGCCCAATGAGAGAAACCGAATACGATCGAGATATTGAGTCGAAAACCATTCCAACAAGTCAATTGAGCGCGATCATCCGTCGGAGAACCTACAATCAATGACGCGGTCTTACCCCTGAATCAGCAATACCGAGAACCGAAGGTGAAGTCAACCGACGATTGCGAGTCAGCGCATCGTGTATTCCTACAGCTCTAGCAACCTCGAAGAAGCCCGGAGGACAGCGAAAACAACAATGGCAATTGGGAGAGTCTCAGAATGGCAGCGATAAGAAATGCAACTTCCGACCATTCATCACCGAACCTGCGGAAAGAACTTCCGCCAATTCCAATAATCCTAACAATCCCGATACCGGGAATTCAAAATCGGTCAAGTCCAACAAGCCCAGTGGAGGCAGCCGTGCCCACTATATACAGCGCCGTGGCTTTGAAAGCAAGTCTATTAAAGCCGAAAGGCAAACCGGCAATGCACTCGCTGCGGCAGCGGAGACCACGTAACCTTATTTGCGCCCTTGGGTGAGAAACAAACGCACCGAATCGCCTTGAAATCAAGAGTCATTCTGGAAGGTTGGGCTCTGATGTAAAGCCAATATCTATGTGGCACACAGAGACCTGATTCGGCGCATATCATCCCTGAAGTCCTTGTATGAAATATACACGGCTACATGCAGCGAGTCAAAGCACTAATCGACTGCGGTGCAATGAGCATCATTATATCGCCGAGCCTACTTAGGACACTCGAGCCACCATACGAACCAGCATTCACCTTCACCCTGGCCCTGTGATGATGTATGAAAAGAGTCAAATGGCCAGTCTCTTGGTTCAGTATTTGAGCACCTTAAACCGGTTTACGAATCGGAGGTTTTAGTCGTTCCAATGAAGGTATACGACCTAGTCTTGGGCTTGCCATGATTTATGGCGAGAAACCCGGAAATCGACTGCAGCTACGGTCGATTGACAGCCCTGCGAGCGCCAAATGGACGGCAACGGGCGAAGATTCCAGAAGCAGATTTGGCATGTCCTCTGCCGGAACGCGGTGAGGTAACCAAAATGGAGAGCCTTCTCCGGGTATACAACTATTCGGGGCTACCGCATTCGATCATCGCTGAGGTAGTGAAGAAGTGGTCGAGGCATTCGTCATATGACTTGGCGAATGTCAAGGGTTGCTGGGAGCATCGCTGGAAGGCATCACCGAAAGTGAGAGAAACCCCAGGATGTTGAATGCGCGAGCAGGAGCAGTGGCGGTAGTTGCGGCAGAAGAATGACACAGTGACGGTGCTTGAATGACTGCTACCGGCTCGCCGAGACATGAAGGGAGAAACCGGTCAACTGGGCTTGGTCCTATTGTGACGAACCGTCTGATCCAGCTATCCCGGGACCCCTACCCATCTCCACTCCGCCAAGCATGCTACAATGCAGAATGCAGAAAACGCTAATGAGAATAGGAACAGACATAGTTAACATGGAGATGGTAACAGATGATGGGGTTGCATCCCAGCACGATATCAAGATTCGTCGTATCCTTGTGAGATACAAGGACTTTGTGGACGTATGCAGCAAAAGATATGGCAACTCCCGCACCGCACCTTTCAAGGCATCCAAAGGGAATTCGTGAGGAAGAGCCGTTCTGGCTGAAGAGGGTGAGAAGAAATGACAGAGTACCCGGCCGTGAGGAACCACACAAATTGCATGGATCTACGAAATCTCGGAAAGAGCGAGTGAGACCAAGAGCTGGGAAAGATAGACTTCCAATCATCACCGCCTGCGGCAGCACCGATCTCATTTGCAAAGCAGAACGACGGCGGACTGCGGCAGTGTGTGGACTACCGAGCTCTCACTCAAGCCGCGTCGAAGAACCAATATCCTCTCCCACTGATCTTGGAGATGCTCGACAGGACCTCAGGAATGCCTATTACCTCATCCGAATCAAGGAAGGCGACAAGTACAAAACCGAGCTACAATACCAATTAGAGGAGATAAGTCGTCGGCAGAGCAACGACGTTTAAAGAGAGGGATGACCCTACCGGAGATGCCAGAATGAAGGACCAGAGTGCACTTAACGACAGAGAAGTCCAGCGGCGATAAACACACCTAGACAGCGGGGATAAGCGTACCTAGAGAACAATCAACATACGCACCTAGCATCCGGAAGATGATAAGCCCACCTACAGAATTCACGGCCAAAGCTCAAAGTCAGAGACAATGAGAACAGACCAATCGAAGTCCGAAAAGGCGAAAAGTCGAACGGTCAATGCAAAGCAAGTCGAAACACGAAGCCAGTCGAAACACGAAGCAGGTCAATGACCACAGCGAGTCAAAAAGCATCGCCAAAGCAAGTGGAACAATGAGACAAAAGCAAGTGCAAAAATGAGACGAAGCAAGCTAAGCCGACCATGACCAGCCAAAAGACAAGCGAAGTCGAAGACCTCCGAAGCCCAGAGACGAAGGCTGCCGAAAGACGCGTCGGTCAACAAAGATCACCAAAAGTCTACTGGAAGTTCATAAGTCTACCGAACCACGGCGGCAATCAACAACTGAATTGAGTCTAAGTCGTCGACGGAGCAACGAACTTCCAAAGGGGGGATGACCGTATCAAAATGCGTCTTACCGACAAGACAAAAGCCCACCGGGAGGCACTCTATCGATACACACTGACGAGTCTACCGAGAAGTCGACCGGCAAAGTCTACCAAGTCAACCAAGATTCTACTGAAGCCGCCTATCAAAAGCGCAACCAGAAGTCGACCGTAAAGTCTACCAAGTTGATCAAGATTCAACTGAAGCCTCCTTTCGAGCGCACAACCATGAAGTCGACCGGATGGTCAGCGAAGCGGACTTCCAAAGACGACTACCTAGTCAACCAGCATCTGGAAGTCAATGCCACTTACCAATGACTACCGCTTGGGTGATATTCGATGAAGCACTGCACGAAAGCTCAAGAGAGCGCAGGCACGGTTGAATTTGGTAAGTATAACCATCATTAGAGAAGCTCACTAGTTAGATGTCCATTAATCCGACGCGACTACACGCGATGCAATTGACGTCTACGATTGATGGCTACGACCGGTGCCGGCAGCGGAAGCTCCCATCTATGCCAAGTCACGAGCGGAAGCTCTCTGCCACCCTGACGATTCCGACAATGACCTACACCGAGAGATACGGGCCACGGGAATGATGGTCGTTGGAGCATGGGTTAGGAAGTCGAGATGAGGAGGACTGGATCACGTTTGGATGTTTCTTGTTTCTCTATTCTCTTCTTCTCTTCTTAGGATCTCGGCCCGGTACAAATGGCGTCGGCATGGGATTTACCACCTGCAAATGGAGGTGGAGTTTCCCCGTGCACCGGATCCGCCGAAAGGTCGCTATTGAGCTGTCCCGATCGGGTTTGGGACTTATGGGTTCGTACGATTGCGTACGTAGGATGATTGTTTCATTCGTTGTTTCCCTTTGCTTTCCTTTTCTCTTGTACGGTTTATGCAGCCCGGGAGGTCTGCGCCTAAAGAGAGGGATAAGGTAACGGCGACACGTGACTGTGGCCGGGTAACGGCCATTCCATATAGTTGGCTCGCCACGAGACTTAGATCTCTAGCGATAATCTTGCCTATTCACCTATATTTGCTATCACTCGAGTCCACGTTTGCAACCGTATAGCATAATCACCATACGTATGCCTATAAGGCCGAACGCTGGCGTACGTGCCCTTACAGTTTGTTAGCAGGGATGTATTGTGATGAACGACAGCTGATATCTCGTGTATGATCCATATAAAATAGAAATTCTTCAACGGAAACGACATCTGGTGATGTTAGGCGCAAGACATCGCCGGGATGTTACATGAATCACACACTAACCATCAAGTCTTAATGTATGGTTACCATGACTATTCCAAATGAAGTGATGGTCAAAACGCTGATTTTGCTTTGTTCTAATAGATGAAACCTACCAACCTTGACATACAAGACTCCGCTTGCCTCAATGTGGTCCATATCTTGCAACATCCAACATCTCGCCCAACAATACCGTCAACACAGGATACATTGGTCAATGCTCCGAAAAGGAACCTTTTGCCACTTCCGGTGGGTAAATACTGCAAAACGACTAAGAAATCCACACAACACCTCATGAAGCGAATTGAGGCAAGAGTGGCTTGGAGGCAGACAGGGTGCGAGCATTGGAAGGATTGCGCAGCTGACGATCTGAAAACAAGCTTTGTGCGGAGAAATGACGGAAAACACACTGTTTAAGCAATAAAGGAAATGAGAACTGGATTGAGGATTATGTCGATAGAGAGACCGCAGTGGCAAGAAAGCGAGTTCAAGACGCAGAGAGAGCGATGATGCAAGAGCAGAAACACATGATGAATGTTGGAAAGGCACGAGCGTCGACCACAAGGCCTGGATTGACTTTCAAGGTGATGTTGAACGATATCGAAGACAGTCTGAGGGATCTTGCATGTTCCGATGATGAGGAGCACGGGGAAGACGAGGATGATGGTGAAGAAGATAAAGAGCTTGCCAAGCTGAGCGAAGATGATGAACCTGGCTGGGTGATGGGCACATTGTCCAAAAACTGTTTAGCACCGCATAGTGAGCTTCGTCAGAAGCCGATGAAGCTTGACACAGTGATACATCCGGAATGAGGCGATGCAGCCGACTACTTCCGTGAGGGAGATATGAAGTACTGGGCAACTGAATTGAAGGTTCCGGCAGTTGTGATACCCCAACCGACTATGACAGCAGCCACACCATCACCGACAACATTTGGAGAGCTTATGCAGGTTCATGACATCGTCCCTGGACAATCCCAAATGCCGCAAGTGATGTTTCACCAGGGAAGTAGTAAAATAAGGTTGGGTTTGGAGAAACCTGAGGCAGACAATCACATACTATCTCGCATGCACGACGCGGTGCCCAATTTGTCACAGAGGGATATCGAGACACCAGTTCAATCCGCTAGCTTTTACATCACCATATAGTGTTGTTATCTAAATACCATATTGAAGTCGGATTCGGATGAAGTCATGGTGACGCGTCCTGCGTCGCCGGAAGAATCGATTGCCAAATACATATTTCTGACCACGTATCTCGAGTATATGCAATTCGTACCTACTTCATTACGTGTCAGCTTTTTCTGGATTGCAGTGACCAAATTGCATCACAAGATTATTCGTCAGTGCGTGTGCAAGGGTTGTAGTGGCCATGCACATGTTCTAGACACCGAATCGAGTAGATTGACAAACAATAAACTACATGTGGCATTGCCTGTTACCGTTAACTGATGAATCAAAACATCAATTTCAGACTAAATTTACTAACAAAGTTGAAGTCAGTGATGTCATACGACTCACAGAATTAGCGGTCAAAGCACATCCGAAACCCGGATGCATGAAAGCCGACAGTCTGCATTCATCCATGCAGCTATCTACATGACTCGCCGCTCAGAGCTCCTGCCGATGGCCAACAAATCAAAAATTGCTTATGGGATATATTGGAAATCGACGAGAATGAGCGGGATAAGGAACTGTGAGCACGTTGTGCTATACATATCTGAAACTGGTCAATCGATGTTTATGCGGTTCATTGCTGGCCTAAAGCGCTGGAATTCAAAGGACTTACATCATTCATCATGCAAATGACATGTATGGTAGTGGCTCAGACACTGAGATGTCTTGAAGATGTCAGATTTGAATGATAATACATAGAAACGGTATACTGGCTGCCAAAAAAGACTGTACGGATTCCATGTACAATGGTTGAGCACCCAGTGACTGTGAGTATATCTCTAGGATGGGCTCAAAGGTGAGTGTGAACGGAGCGTCAACGATTATGGGCATTGCATCATGGACAATGCAGATGGTTTCGCTGCAACGTTCATTCATGATCGAGCTATAGCCCGCCTTTCAATTCCAAAATGATTGTGACAACATCGCTACTATGTCCTAGAAATGAGCGTCAGCGGAGCGTCAACGACTTCTCGCCTTCCATCTTGGAAAATGCCAGGGCTGAGCGGCAACATTAAACCATAATCGAATTTTCTGCTCCCGCTCTGCACTGAAATGCTGTCCACCACTTCGTCGTAATGCCCTGAAAAAGATCCTTAACAGAGCGTCAACAATTTCAGGCCTTGCATCATGGAATATCAAGGGGCTATGAGACTACTTTGATCCAATATGAAACAATCGGCCGTCTGTCTAGGCAAAAATGCTTTCAACAATTTCATCACTATGCCCGAAAAATGAGCGTCCATGGAGCATCAACATTTCTATGCCTTCCATCTTGGGATATCAAGGGGGGATCAGACTACTTTGATTTAGAATCACACTTTCGGCAGCCTTTCTAGGCAAAGCGCTTTTGAAGATTTCTTCAGTATGCCCTAAAAATGTGCATCAACGGAGCGCTAATGATTTCATGCCTTGCATCTTGGAATATGAAGCGCCGATTTGACTAGTTTGATCCATAATCAAACTATCGGCCGCCTTTCCAGGCAAAACTGCTTCCGACAAGATTGTTACTATGTCCCAAAATGAGCGTCAATGGACCGTCAACGATGGCTGATTTTGCATCTTGGATACTCTAACGGCAATGGAACGTAGGACACGCACCATGAACCCATCGGCAGCCCCGATAGGCAACAATGTTAGTGACAATATCGCCTCCACCTCCTACGATTGAGCTCCGATGGAGTGTCAATGATTTTTGTGGACGCTCCAAATGCTACACAGCAATGAACTGCATTGTGCTGTTCCGAAATCAAGTTTTACATGGTCAAAGCACAAATCGACTGCGGTGCAATGAGCATCTTTATCGCCGAGCCTACTTAGGAAACTCGAGCTACCATACGAACCGGCATTCACCTCCACCCTGGCCCGGTGATGATGTATGTAAAGAGTCAAATGGCCACTCTCTTGGTTCGGGATTTGAATACCTCAAACCGATTGACAAATAGCAGGTTTTAGTTAGTCATCCCAATGAAGGTATACGACCAAATCTTGGGCTTGCCATGGCAAGAAACCCGGAAATCGATTGCTGCAACGGTCGATTGACAGCCCTGCGAGCGCCAAATGGACCGCTACGGGCGATGATTCCAGAAGCAGATTGGACAAGTCCTCTGCCGGAACGCGGTGAGGTAACCTACATGGAGAGCCTTCTCCGGGTATACAACTACTCGGGGCTACCGCATTCGATCATCTCCGAGCTAGTGAGGAAGTGGTTGAGGCATTTGCCATATGACTTGGCGAATGTCAGGGTTGCTGGGAGCATCACTGGAAGATATCACCGTAGGTGAGAGAAACCCCAGGATGCTGAATGCGCGAGCAGGAGCAGTGGCGGTAGTTGCGGCAGAAGAGTGGCACAGTGATGGTGCTTGAATGACTGCTACCGGCTCGCCGAGACACAAAGGGAGAAACTGGACAATGGGGGTGGTCTATTGCGACGAACAGTCTGATCCAGCCAACCCGGGACCCCTACCCATCTCCACTCCGCCAAGCATGCTACAATGCAGAATGCAGACAAGGCTAATGAGAATAGGAACAGACATAGTTAACGTGGAGATGGTAACAACAAATGATGGGGGTCGCATCCCAGCACAATATCAAGATTCCACAATATCAAGAATTGTCGTATCCTCGTGAGATACAAGGACTATGTGGACGTATGCAGTAAGGATATGCCAACTCTCGCACCGCACCTATCAAGGCATTCAATGGGAATTCGTGAGGAAGAGAGATTCTGGCTCGAGGAGCGTAGGAAAATCGTAAGAGGAAATGACAAGGTAACCCGGCTGTGAGGAACCACACAAATTGCGTGGATCTAAGAAATCTCAGAAAGAGCGAGTGAGACCAAGAGCTGGGAAAGATAGACACCGCCTGCGGCAGCACCGATCTTATTTGCGAAGGACGACAGACTGTGGCTGTATTTGGACTACCGAGCTCTCAATAAAAGCCATGGTGACGAACCGATATCCTGTCCCACTGATCTCGGAGATGCTCTACAGGACCTAAGGAATGCCTATCACCTCATCCAAATCAAGGAAGGCGACAAGTACACAACCGAGCTACAAACCAATTAGAGGAGATAGGTCGTCGGCAGAGCAACGACCTTGAAAGAGAGGGATAACCCTGCATGAACCGAAATCCTCATATACGATGACTCTACCGGAGATGCCAGAATGAAGGACCAGAGTGCACATAACGACAGAGAAGTCCAGCGGCGATAATTCACCCAGAGAGCGGGGATAAGCGTACCTGGCAAAGAATCGACTTACGCACCTAGCATCCGGAAGATGTAAGCCCACCTAGAGAATTCACGGCCAAAGCCCAAAGTCACAGACAACGAGAACAGACCAAGCGAAGTCCGAAAAGGCGAAAAGCAAGTCGAAACACGAAGTAAGTCAACAATCAAAGCGAGTCAAAGAAAGGACAAAGCAAGTGGAAAAATGAGAAGAAGCAAGCCAAGAGACAAGCGAAGTCGAAGACCTCCGAAATCCAGAGACAAAGGCTGCCAAAGGACGCGTCGGTCAACAAAGATCACCAAAAGTCTACCGAAGTTCATAAATCTACCGACGCACGACGGCAATCAACAACCGATTTGAGTCTCAGTCGTCGACGGAGCAACGAACTTCAAAAGGGGAGATGACCGTGTCAAAACACGCGTCCTACCGACAAGCCAAAAGCCCACCGAGAGGCAGTCTCCCGAGACACACACTGAGAAGTCGACCGAGAAGTCAACAGAGACGTAGACAGGTCAAGTCCTACCGACAAGTCAAAAGCCACCGGGATACAGTCTACCGAGACGCGCACCGAGAAGTCGACCGAGAAGTCTACCGAGAAGTCGACTGGCAAAGTTTACGAAGTCAACCAGCATCTGGAAGTCAATGCCACTTATCGATGACTACCGCTTGAGATCTATTCGACGAAGCACAGTACGACGGCTGGAGAGAGCGCAGGCACGCTTGTATTTGGTAAGTATAATCATCTTTAGAGAAGCTCACTTGTTAGATGTCGATTAATGCGACGCAACTACACGCGATGCAATTGACGTATACGATCAATGATCACAGAAGGCTACGACCGATGCCGGCAGCGGAAGCTCCCATCGATGCCAAGTCATGAGCGGAAGCTCTTTACTACCCTGACGATTCCGACAATGACCTACGCCGAGATACGAGCTACGGGAATGATGGTCGTTGGAGCATGGGTTAGGAAGTTGAGATATGGAGGACAGGATCACATTTGGATGTTTTCTTGTTTCTCTCTTCTCTTCTTCTCTTCTTTGGATCTCGGCCCGGTACAAATGGCGTCGGCATGGGTTTTGACCACCAGGCAATGGAGGTGGAGTTTCCCCGTGCACCGGATACGCCGAAAGGTCGCCATTGAGCTGTACCGATCGGTTGTGGGACTTATGGGTTCGTACAATTGCGTACGTAGGATGATTGTGTCATTCTTTGTTTCCCTTTCCTTCCCTTTTCTCTTGTACGGTTTATGCAGCGCAGGAGGTCTGCGCCTAAAGAGAGGGATTATGTAACGGCGGCACGTGACCCACGTCCGGGTAACGGCCATTCTATATAGTCAGCTTGCCACGAGACTTAGATCTCTAGCGATAATCTTACCTATACACCAATTTTACTATCACTCATGTCCACATTTGCAACCGTATACCTCAATTATCATACGTCTGCCTATCAGGCCGAACGCTGGCGTACGCGCCTTTACAGCCAGATCCGGGGGAGAAGCCAGCGGTCAAGACCCCCATGCTGCAAGTTAACGCCGCGGCCAAGAGAGCCGCCGAGCTATGGGTATGTGAGAAGGATGGTAATGCGGAATCTGGCACCTGTACTTGGTGGACCAACGGATCTCGTATGGACGATGGGAAATTGGGAGCTGCAGCAAATTGCTGTAACGGAGAGAGGTGGATGGTCTTCAGCAGCTGCCTCGGTACAGGACGAATGGAAGTGTTGGACGTCAAATCGTGGGCAATCGCAGTCCCCCCCAGAATGTCCATCGCGAGTGCGTAGGCGCTGTGAGCACCCGGAGTCAACACATTGAGAATCTTCAGTGATTTGCAGGCAGCAATCAGATGGACAGTGCACCTGGACCCAGGGCCAGGGCAGCAACTAGAAAGAGCAATTAACGAGCTTGCCAGGGACCTTCATGCCCACGGCATGGAAGTCATGATCCACCGGGGCCCGGACATTGGGGCATCCCCGGGAATGAGGAGGCTGACCCCCAGGGAAACCAAACACGAGAAGACCAAGTCTATACAGTACATGACCGAATACACACCTTGGCCACGAATCGAGCTGGACAGATCTCTGAAGGGAGGACTGCGGTGAAGACGGCGTGGGAAGCCAACATGTGCTCCAAACACTACGGGTATAGGCTGCAGGGCATGGCCGGGATGAAGGGACCCGTCCCAATGTCAAGTGTGAAATCGCTCGCAACGAGGTTCTATGGACTCAAGAGCAGGCATGCACCGACTGGAAGGTACCTAAAGCGGTTCGGACACACAGAGGACGCCAAGTGCTGTCGGTGCAGAGACCGAACGCTATAGACTGGGGAGCATCTCCTCCGCCACTGCAGCTGGTGGAATAACCAGCAGAAAGTGCTCTGCATGGCGGTAGGAAAGGCCACAGGATGGATAGCTGGCAGATGCCAACATGTGCAGATATCTCAACAGTTTTCCATAGAGATATGTGCCCAGGCAGTGATGGACTTCATGGCAGACACAGATGTCGGGAAGTTCCCGCCAAGGCAAGCGGAGGAGCGCGGGCAGGAGGAGTGCAAACAGAAGGAGTGTGACTAAGGATGCTTGGAGCAGGGGCGATCTCTCTTTTTGTTGAAGTCTTTTGTTTTGTGTGGGCTCAATCTCTTTTACTTTTCATTTCATTTGTCAAAGGGGATGATAGGTAGCAGGTGGGAGCTCCGCAATTGAGCCGACTCGCCCGCAGGCGGAGCGGGTGTCTTGACTCTGTCATACTCTAATTATAGTGAATACAGTATGAATAAAACAAAAGAACACAATCAATGACCGGGAATTGAAAGAGTGATGTATTGTACATGAAACATATTTACATCTCTTGGTGTTTGGACAAATACTCGCAGACTTAATTAGACCAATCTTCTGTCATTCTTCTCAGTGCCTCAATGGCTCCACGAAGTGACTGGTTAGTTCACGGAGTTGTGGTAGACTCCGTGATGTGAACGGTCAGTTCATGGAGCCCAGTTACTCCGCGGGTTGACCAGTCACTCCGCGGACTGACATCCTCTGTGAACTGACTAGATCACTTAATCATACTGTATTCACTCTAATCAGAGTATCACCGGAGGCTGATTACCCCCTCCGCCTCCGGGTGATCCGGCTAGAGGGCGGATCTCCCCCCCGCTACCCTCTGTCCCCTCTGACAAATGAAATATAAGAGAAAGACAGAAAGAGAGAAAGACAGAAGGACAGAAAGGAAGGTATAACCCCATTACTGCCAATGCCGCTCCTGAGCCCCATGCCCGGAGGCCGCTCTGTGCCGCTGATTTGTTTAGCCTGAAACTTACTGACCTCGGTGGCCGCCCGGAAGTCCAACACCGCTTGCTCGCAGTCCTCTATGCAGAACAGCTCATCAATCTGCACATGTCGGCATCTGCCCCCTTTCCATCCGGTGGACTTTCCCACCGCCTTCCAGAGCTCTGTCGGCTGGGCTTTCCACAGGTTGCAGTGGCCCAAGCGGTGCTCCCGCATCTGGGATACTGTCCCTGCACGCATCCACCATGTGTCGTTATCTTGGTGGCCGAGTAGTACCTCAACACTCGTGGTTATAATCTGTTGCAAAAATGACGGTGTCTATATTGATGATGTATGCGACCTTACTTTGCAAATCGTCTTCGATGCTTGGTGGGCATCATTGAGTGTATCCTCACAAAGTCCGATTGCTTGGAATAATTCAAGACCTGCTTTGCCATGGCGATTGTAATCGCATTGTGAAATTGAGGAGACCAGTAGCCCTGGAATAATATGTATTATTTGTCATCAAGTTCTTTGCCATCCATCACAACATGGGACCTCGTCAATGGGGAAACACATGCAGCCAAAAACTCAAATTGCGAAGTAAAACATATTAACAGAGTCAGAACTTACTGAATTGACAAGTTTGACGGTCAATGAAACAACTTTCGCCATCCTGAAGACGGAAGGAAGTCCTGGCATTACAATACAAAGTTCATAGAGGAAATTCATACTAGACATCCAGGTTGATCCATATTGGCCCAAATGAGAGACATAATGCACTAAACTGGCAGCTCAGGACTTTGCAATGTCAGAATTTCACCAAGACAGATGGAATTGACACCACACAATGGAATATGTTTTGACTCAGATTGCCCACAATGCTATATCAAGTGTTAACCTACAACGGTCATATGAACCATCGTGCAGTGACCTAGTACTGCCTTCCGCCTCGACCCTTGGCAATATGTACCCGAGGCAGTATCCACTGACTGTGGATGCAATTGAGAAAGAATTACTGTGATGAAATAGAGTCATTGTGCCGTTGGACAGATGGTCATCAACAAAAGAATCGCCGAAACATTGATTGTTCCATACCATGTGGTTCAAAATGCAGCATTGCGTCAAGAACATCACGATTTCCATTGGGTTGATTACCAATTCATTCCAACTTTCGAAATCCGAGTATGGAAGATAGCTCGGCAGCCAATGAACTGCAGCAGCGCTAGCCGTACAATTGGTGGAGATCCTCGATTGTTCTGCAATTACCGATGGCCGTTTGCTTGGTATTGCGACAGTTACAGCTGCCCCAACTTACTCCATAACAACCGAGCTGCAATCGACACTTGTGGCCTACGGAATCGAGTGGCCTGCACTGAGGAACCACTTACCATGCAAGGGGCACGTCATACAGCAGACTGTCAGTGCATTCATAAGTTGTGTTAGCAAGGGTTCCAACCCGCTTGAACGGTTGCAAATGAGGGTTCGAACCGGAACCGAACCATTGCAACTGTTTTAACTCATGAGAAACCCAGACGGTTGCATTTAGGTAGGGTTCCACCTCCAAACCAGGCCATTGCATGCCCAGAGTTTTCCTTCCAATCAAGTATTTGAGTTCTGATCGTATCGTGGCAGGATGATTACGTAGATTGTGCACTTTCAGCCGATCGTTCTCCACCCGCTGTCAGATATGCGATGAGATCAATCTGTGTCCAGTCACTTTAGGAAACCTACAAATTTCGCCTATAATTTGCCCTTACTTCTCGACCACTCAACATATATCAGCCAGATCGCACATCTGAAAGCGGAAGGCGAAAGAGCGGCCAATACTGCTCAATCTAGGTATTGATCATGTCGCAATAAAATCAGAACTCAAATGCGTGATTGGAGCCCAAGCTGTAGGAACCGTAAAGTTGGAACCTGGTCTGATACCGACCCGACCCAAACCCCACAATTATATATCCGATCCGGGTAACAACCCGCCAAGACATTGAGAGTCGTGTTTTCGGTCAGCTCTGCAACCGAACCGAACTAATTTTCCATTCCAAACCAGGACAGCTGTCTGGACACCTGGATCGGTTGCTAGCACCATTCAGGAGCAGTACCGGTGGGAAAGGCCGCACTAAGTCTTGGGGATCCGATGAAGGAGATCCGGAATGTGGATCGAATGAGAGCATAGACATAGGCATGAATCAAAGACTTCGAACAGATGGCAATACTAGAATCAATCAGACTTTGGGCTTGATACAAGGTTTAGCGAAGATAGTTCAGAAAGTAGGTATTTCAAGATATTTTGAAAGTCCTGTAACTGACCTTCAGATAGTAAAGAATGCTTTGTGTATTGATTACGCTGACACCTGGTCATCGAAATGGGTCCATTGACTGTCAAAAAGGCAGTGTCTGAATTGCGGTTCAACCCAGTATTAGTGTTAGCTACGAGTCCAAATTCCCTCGTCAGATCCGGGTGCGGTTCCAACCGGGAACCGAACTGATGCAACGGGTTTCCACACAACACCCGCTCCCCAAAAGTCAACATTTCTCGCTCGAATTACGTATTTGAGTTCTGATCGTATCACAACAGGATTAATACGTAGATTGTGCAGTCTAATCGCACTTTGACCTCCCACATTCAGTGTTGAGATCCGACATGTATCTGTACAGTCGCAATTGAAAACACACCAATTTGGCTTGAATTCAGCCATTATATCATAACCATTCGATGATTATCAGTCAGATAGCAAATTTGAATCCAGGAGGTGAAAGAGCGGCTATAGCTGTACAATTTACGTACTGACCATGTCATGATACAATCAAAACTTCAATACTTAATTGGAGCCAAAGTTGTAGGAACCGGACAACTGAACAGCGGTCAGGTTCGAACCCGTCCCCGGACCCGTTGGGTAACCCTGTTGTCCGGGTAACAACCCGGACTGGACCATGAGGTCCGGTTCCAAACCAGGAACCATTGCTAACACTACCTAGTATGATTGTGAAGAATAGTTGGAACTCAACACTGGAGTTGCATGAGCTGTTGAGATCAATCAAGTATGCATTGAGATATTGAATTGACTATTGTACAAAAGTGATGTTCTAAACAGCCAAGAGAGAAGAAGACAGGCACATATATATGGGAAAGAGGAGGGCATACTCAGCGAAGCAGAGTATCGCTTCTGGAAACCTATGCCGAGAATCGCTGCTGTGGGTAGCCGTACACCTTGGTATCGGTCCTGGAGGCGGCCGATGGGGGCCGCAAGCTACCGGCTTCATGCCCACAGATCCAGGCCAATAGCCACAGAAGTCATCGGCCCACATCCCGTGCCAACATGAGCGAGAATACTGATTCTGGGAATTCACCTGCGACTTTCTCCAGAATTCATAATACAGCGATTGCTGGCAACTCTGCTCAACGCAGGGTGAATACACCATTGTTGAGTAGGTTATGGCAGTGGTGCGGTCATTCCAATATTGGACCCGGCAGAAATCGAAGAGGCATACAGTTACTTTGCAACACGTTAGCATGGTCTAGATTGACTTGTTCAATCACCTGGATGGTGTTTGGGAGCTTGGCGGAAGAAGAGAACTAACTGGAGGGATCATATCTTCTTCGCCATGAACTTAGCCCAACGGAAGCTGTCGAATACAATGCGGCAGCGACCCCACCAACAGCGATGCTTCCCATTTCTGCACATATCCTGGACCCTTTCCGCAAGTCGTGATCATTTCGGAAGTCAGACAGGGGAATGAATATTAATTCTAAGCACATAACATCCTATACTACCAATGCAAGGAGGTCTTTCTGAATTATGTGGAGAATGAATAGTGTGCAAAACATCGACATATGCCGGTCAAGAAAGCTGAAATAGTACAGAACAGAATTCTCATCTCCTCTGCCATGGTGTCAAGATCCGGTCGGTCATCCTCTGAACCATCTGCTTTGTGCAGACTTGATGAAGAATACCTAGCGCCTAGAAATGTAGCTGAAACGACACCCGGACGAAGCAGTCACGCTGCATGTTTCTTAACCCCCAACAAGCTCTAGTTACATTGCCCCCCTGAAGCACAACAGAACTTGGGGCAACATAAGGATGCATATAACAGCGTCCGGCTGCATAGGGATATCATTGCACACGTGAACTTGAGTGACTATATATGTAGACGTGTAGATGTATATGTAAGATTCTCGGTAGTAAGCTGAGGCTCGTGGCGAGCCGACCATATGAAATGACCGTTACCTGGCCCTGGACACGTCAAGTGCAGCCGTGCCGTTACATAATCCTTCCCTTTAGACGCAGACCTCCTTGGCTGCCAAAGCCAGTATAAGAGGAAAGATGGAAAGGAAAACAAAGAATGAAACAATCATTCTATGTACGCAATCGTACGAACCGATAAGTCCCACAACTGATCGGTACAGCTCCATGGGGACCATTCAGCGGATCCGGCGTGCGGGGAAAATCCCCCTCCACTTGTGACACCTAAGGTGGTAAATACCCATGCCAATGCTATTTGAACAGGGCCGAGATCCAAAGAGGAGAAGAAGAGAATAGACAAACAAGAAAACAGCCAATAGTGATCACGTCCTCCATAACTCCATTTCAGAACTGACCCCATAATCCTCCGACCTCCCATTCCCGTAGTTCGTATACCTTGGCGTACGTCATTGTCAGCATTCACCAGGGTGGTAGCGCTTCCGCTCATGATATGGCATCGATGGGAGCTTCCGCTGCCGGCATGGTTTGTAGCCGTCGGGGATTATCAATGGGATACATCAATTGCTTGTAGTGACATTCGTAGACACCTAACAACTCCACTCGCTAAGATGGCTATACTTACCAGTTCAAGCATCCTAGCGTGGTCTGAGGACTATCCATTGCTTCCTGATGCTCTTTGGAGTGTATCTTGCAGCCGGTAGTCATCGGTACTCGGCATAGACTCGTCATTGATCATGATACGGTATTCATCTTTCGAAGTCCGCTTAGGTGACCATCCGGTCGATAGGCGGCTTCAGTAGAATCATTGTCAACTAGGTAGACTTGCCGGTCAACTTCTCGGTGGACTTCTGGGTCGACTGCATGGTGTGTGTCTTGGTAGACGGACTCTCGGTAGGCTTTCGACTTGTTGGTAAGAGTTGACTGATCTGACATGGCTATCGCCCCCTATTTGAATGATCATTGTTCCGCCTACGACATATATATATATCGATTGTGGATTGCCATCATGGCTCGGTAGCAGTATAATCGTGATTCTAGACCGTAAGCGTAATCCCTCTTTTCGTCGACACGTAATTCGGTTTGGCTTTGGCTTCATCTGCAGACTAGATTTCTTCGGCCTCGGTTCGTTCTTAATCGAGTTCTCTTTGACCATCTCGGTAGTCAACTTCTGCAGAATATTCGTCGATGTTCGGCGATAGTTTTCTCATCCTTCAATATGCCATTCAGGGAACAACTTCATCATTGGCTTTGGACGGTTGGCTCCGGGTAATCCTCTCGTTCCATCCCGATGGGAAGTCCTTTGGCAGTGATTTTCGTCGCTGTGAGATCTCGGTGATTATCACTTGGAAGTTACCTCGACTGATTTTTGTGATGCCATTCGGTACACTCGGTGGCCGTTTTCCATCTTCTTTGAGATCGATTCGGTTGCCATTTTTGCAGTCATTAGGCCTCTTCTTCGCACCTGCTTCCAATCGCTTCTCATCACCATCGCCGTGGCCATTTCAATCAGCCATTGCATCGGTATATCTAACTTATAAGCATTCCGTTAACCAGTCATACTCACAATACTTTTAGGTGTGCTAGCGCTCGAACTCTCCTATTTCCTCGTGAAAACTCCGGAGGCCCAGCCGATCAGTGATCATTGTTGCAGCTTCGGAAGCAGCTTCGGTAGTCATATCCTCACTTCGTAGATCAGGGCCCCTGAGGCGACTTTCCAATCCTTGTGCGAGTCCATGGCACCCCCCACTCTACCATTCTGTCAGGTCAGGGTAGCCGGCCATTGGGATATCGATGATTTTCTTGGTCACCTCAGTAGCCAGTGTGTTGATAGCCTGGGCTGTCTTGATAGCCGGTAGTCATCCTAAGGTTCGATGGCTGCTAAGGTGTTAAAAGTCGTACAGTAGGTCTCTCATATCCGATCTCTTAATCAGGTCCTCTGGAGGGTCAACTTGCCGGGTTTCTGTTTCCTTCCAGACGCTGCTTGACTCGGTGCACTTATCTTCGTAATTGTGCATCGTTCCTGCACTTCGAGCACTGATCTTGTTTGTGGTGGGCGTTGCGATTGCGGTACGGTCATCCCCCTGTTTTGAAAGTCGTTGCTCTCCCGATAAGTTTTATATCTGCATTCGGTTGGAAATATCATAGCACAAAAGTGGTCTCGGGAAGTGGTAGGAAACCACATAACCTTTGTCTAACCATATAGGACTCATACGGCTCCGATTAGGTTGCGTTCATTGTAGATATTCGTAACTTCGTTGATTGAGACCGGGTACCGCTCAACCTCATTGATATATCATCGTATGATAACAAAGTGCGGAAAGTCAGTATACAGGCAGAAAAGTCGGTATCTGACGACAGTGTGGAGAAGGCAGAAGAGCTATTCGGGGGAGGTTTGTCCGAAGTTGTAATACCCCACATGATGAGGGCAGAAAGTGGACGTATTAGATGGAAGACCGTACAACAGTAGTCCCAATCGTAAAGTTATATTAAAAGACACGCTAGTCTGTTCATAGATCTATGCAATTAGTGTGGTTCATCATGCCCAGGTATCTCTTCATATCCTCTCACCCTCTTCATACTCTCCTCGAGCAGCATCTTTCAGAGTTGTTATGTGCAACGGCACCTTCCAGACTTGTAGCAAGCCAGGGTGCTGAGATACTCACTGAATCAACAATGTTGAATAATTCACAGTCAATTGCACAAGAGAATTACTTGCTTCTGAGCCAATATCCGTTGATGATTGTGCCATTCGATCACTCAGGCTCGTCTGTAAGGCGTGATATTTCTCAAATACAGATCGCAAGAATTCGTATGACTGCTTCCAATCCATCATCTGCATTCCCTAAAGAATCAACCGAGGATGGAGGCGATGAAGGGTATAATCCAGGAGGCCTTGTCATTAGCGGTTCGCCCACAAATGCACCAAGCCCTGCCGTCCAGTCACTCCCTTTGTGCATCTGCAAGCCAGTAGCAGTCATTCAAGGTTCCCATGTGGGTGCTCTTCTGCCGCAACTACTGCCGCTGCTCCTTGCGCGCTCATCCAGCCTACAATGGTTACCACTTCTGAGGTATAGCCCCCTTGGTTCCACTCTACCGCAGCTCTAGCAATCATTATCGCAAGCTCCAAACATTGTGGCTAATGCCCGCTCCAGGACAATGCCAGTCGGTTGACGACTGGAATACCCTGAGTACACTTCTCGCAGGGTCTAGAAGATCAGCAGTGAATTGCGGTCAGACCGCTACGGATGATTATCAACAACTAGTTTTGATCTCGAACTGTAAAAGCCCAAAGTTTAGATTCCACGCATCTTCCTCACCCGTGCACAGGTGGTCTATGAACATTGCCTCACCCAATAGTAGGTAGTATAAATAATCTCGAGATCAGGATGTTTCGGTATTTGTAGGCCACCAGTGCTAATGATTGGGACGGCCAGTTGCCATCTCTCTGGAGAGAAAAGCTGGCGATCAAGGTAGTACCGCATTGCCAATTGGGAATTTGCTCGTTTGCTGGTCGCTTGATAGTTGTTCACAACTGTTGGTAATTCCGCAGCCCCGCTAGGTGGCAGGAACAGCATCCACAGTGCTTCCGACGGTCATCCAGTTCAAGGAGAGGTTTCTTTTGCAGGTGGATGGTATGCGCACAAGCGGAATGGCGCGGTCATTGCGGCGGGCATTTGCCGAAATCGTACATGGACATCGAGTATCCGATCACCATATCTTCATTCACTTCGTAATTGAGCTTCGCCGGATGCCATCTCCTCCAGCTGTTCTTTGATTGTGTAGTTCATCTCTGTAGCCAGATTTTGTTCGCAGAAATCATCTTCTCCATAGGTGAGCATTGCCCGTGGAAGGTAGACTGCAGGAAATGGGAATGCCAGTGCACATGATCGTGCAATGTAACCATGTTGACTCAGGTATCGTCCACTGATGACTTCACGTTGGGTTCTCGTCAGTCGTACGCGTTCAGGGGTAATAAGGTTGTTCTGATCAATCGCGATCTCTGTATCGCTTGGGGCTGCTCTGTTGACTGCAGTCAATCGTAATTGTATTCTCATCAATAGGATGGATGCGATTTCTATACGTTGGAGGTGTGTAGGAGTTGTCTCTCGACTTGTATCAATTGTCGACATTACTAACCTGTAACCCGACTCGCTGCTGAGTGCATCTCCGAAATTATCCCTGCTCTTTACACTCCACCTGATTAAACAATGAACATCTTAGGACTTGTCGCTTGTGTAATCGGTAGGTATATGGACTCGTGTAGAAATGGAATTCGGGATTGTTGACTTCTTAATTGCTTACTTTTCGAAGTAGGGGTAGACTCGCATATCCTGTGAGCGAAGCATATCTCTTTACTGCAACAGCGATAGTAGTGTAACGACACATATGCCAGAGTCCGGCGGTATAGTTATATGGTTGCACACGGGGACTCGAGTGACTATATATGTAGACGTGTAGCTGTATATGTAAGATTATCGCGTCAGATCTAACGCACATGGCGAGCCTAGGGTATGGAATGACCGTTTCTCGGCCCTGGACCCGTCACATGCAGAAGTGCTGTTACAGGCAAATTGATCCAAATCTCAACAATTACCACTCGGACCTAACGGGAATTGGTCGAACATTGTGGATACTGGACATAACTGACTTGTGGCCCCGGCAAGGAGAAACTCAGTCAAAGTACGCCAATCATCACTTGAATTTGGGGTGCGACATATCCTGTATCATGCCACATTGTGTCGGAGTGGAGTCCACTCTTTCCCTTGTGGTGGATGTTATCACCTGGTGGCAGTCAAAAAGCACAGGGGAGACCGTCCGCGAAAAAGTCGTTGGATAGCAGTTTACTCCACCCGAGATTAGGATTGTGGTTGGCGATAACCCAGGATTGAATTCACCACACCAAGAAAACGACGCGGAAATGAAGAACGAGGCACAGGAAACGAAATAGAACAGAATCAGCTCGGTCCACAACTCTTTTGGGATGCAAAATGGCAGGCAAAACCAAAGTGCCACACAGAAGGGATCTCATGCACAGATCAAGCAGATGTCAGCCACAGGATACACGTTGGATACAGAAGATATAGTGAAAGCTTCCTGGTCACTGTTTCAACACGATGGTGCGGCTGCATTTAAAGGGTCAGAAAGATCACCTTTGACACAATCTCTGTGTGCAAAAACCCTCCGTGGAGGACAAACTCGATTATTGAAAGTCCCCCAAATCCAGGGTATCAAATGTCATTCGTTTGTAAGTGACGAGAAGGGCACTCCTGGAAGCATTTCCGCCACCTAAGATTGGCTAGATTGGAATTACGACCTGGATAATCAATACGACTGCCAAGATGATTGCGCAGGGCAGGTTGAATCTGATATTGAGCATGGCAATGGAATTGATGATCCGGAATGCCCAGAGCCGTGGGATGTGAGTGCTGTGCCTCTTGTTCCCTGATTGATTCAGGCAACACGGAATTCAAAGAGACTGGCTGAACAGGCGTTGGTGATATTGACAGCAATAGAAGCGACGAGAAATAAGGGAGTGTAGAAACAGTAGGACAGAATGAGTCAATGTTTCACCAGCTTCTTTATGTAACATGACCGAGAGTTTCAGTTAGAGACATGCTATGGGCGAATCGTGAGCAGTAGCTTGTAACCATTGGTCGATAACCAGATGTATAGGAGGCGCTATGAATCTTTTGGGAAGATATATAAATTGTAGTCATGTGAGAGCGAACAGCGCAAGAATGTTACTGCGCTCGGCTTTGCCAATGGGCAGAGTCTCAATCTGTCAGTAAGACAACCATCAAGTTCAAATCATGATAAAAACAATTATTGATGGCAGCAGATGTTGAATGGACAATATATTAAAATAAGCGTCAACAGAGCGTCAACGATTTGTGGTCTTGTAAGTACAGTAATTGAACAGTGATCTGATTGCTGTTATGCATAACCGACATAATGGCAGCTTGTATATGCAAAAGAGACAGCGGCACGGTCACCGCCCCATTCTGGGGATGAATGTCAACGGAGCGTCAACGGAGCGTCAACAGTTTCTGTTCTGGCATCCTTCGTAATGAAGGCCGGGCGCGGATCATCGCGCACATAACTGACTTCTTGACCGCCTTGATAGGCAAAATACAATATATCAATGGTAAAACAGAGATTCCAAATTGATCGGTATTGCAAACTGCAAAACATCCAAAAACGTATTATTGGTTGTTGACAACGCGATTTTGATAAGATACTATTCACAAACTGCAAAAACAAGTGCCATATATGATTCTATACATCAGCAAAATGTATTTTAGTCACTGGGAGCCTCCAGGAGTGTCTGAGAGGATGTGGAGTGTAAACTTAGATGCGTCAATTTCAGGAGAGTATCAGACCCCAGGAGGGCATTCTGGCCGACCTTCGGAGTAACTGGGATCTCTGATGACTAGTACAGGAGTACCATGGGAGTGACTGTGATAAGGTTGGGAACGCCTCGGAGCGCCGGTAAGAACATTGGGTGCACCTGTAAGCGCCGGCGACAAGCCTGGGAGCGCTGACGACAGGTCTGGGAGCGCCGATGACAAGCCTGGGAGCGCCGACAACAAGCCTGGAAGAACCAGGGAGCGCCGGCGACAAGCCTGGGAGCACCTCGAATCACTGTAGAGCAGTCTGGGAAAAACATCTTCTTTGGGAACGCTGCTGGTGCGCCTGGAAATCATAGCCACAACTCATCATTCAACGATTTTTAAAACTCATGTATTCAGTTTGTATTCTTATATATGTATCTATATAGCTACCCATCTACACACGTTATATCTGGACTGGCTGCAGGCGGTGCTTGAGAGCAATTCGAGGTGCGCCTGAAAATGACGATTGAGTGAACTGAGAGATACACTGCGAGGCCTTCATCAGGCGAATTTGGAGATGCACTTGGAGGCGGTCATCGAGCGGATTTGGATATACACTTGGAGGCCGTGATCGAGTGAACTTAGAGATGCACTCCGAGATCGTGATCGAGCGAGTCTGGAGATACACTTGGAGGCCATGATCGTGCGAACTTGGAGGCTGTGATCGAGTGAGTTGGGAGATGCACATGGCGGCCGTGATCGAACGAATTTGGAGATATGCACTTGGAGGCCATCATCGTGCGAACTTGGAGGCCGTAATTGTGCGAGTTTAGAGATACACTTGGAGGCCGTAATTGTGCGAGTTTAGAGATACACTTGGAGGCCGTGATCGAGCGAGTTTGGAGATGCACTTGGAGGCCGTAATCGAGCGAGATTGGACGAGTACTTGGAGTGCGGTCGATGGACGGCACACCGGGTGCTGAGACTCTTTTCATCAGTTAGTTATAACTCACAACCGTGGGAATGTGACAAGGTGACTTTACCTTTGAGCTCTGATGGAGAGCTGCCTGATGGCGGTCGGTCATGTGGGGAGGCACGCCAGAAGCTGAAGCTACATTCAGGGGTCAACTCGTAATCATGAGAATGAAGGGAAGAAAAACAATCTTGGGTGGATGCTGTAATCGGTGTATGCTGTACCCAGTGTATGCTGTACTCGGTGTATGCTGTACTCAGTGTCAACTCATGATCATGGCATGGAGAGATAGAGAGGGATGACTTAAATTTGTGTTCTTGTGATGGTAGAGTTGTGGACAAGAAAGAGAAGATGGGGGATGAAGATGGAAACGATATGGAGGATACGAGCGGAGATGAGAAATCAGGGGTACGACATGCCTGATTGAGTTTAGAAGACCTCGTATTGGTGATATTTCTCGCCGGATCGGGACTCGTACCTGCCGTATCTGGAATGGCAAATTGACTTGCACACGAAATTCTCGAAGTCCCAGTTTGTCATGATGATTTGCCCAATCTCCTCTCATCTCTCTCTTTCTCGTCCTCAACTCTACCATCACCTAAGAACATGAAGTTAAGTCATCCCTCACTATCTCTCGATCCCACGATCATGAGTTAACACCGGGTACAGCATACACCAAGTACAGCATACAATGAGTACTCCATACACCGCGTACTGCATCATCCCAAGATCGACTCTCTCCTGCTCCCAGCCAGTCTCTCATCTCTCAGCAGACCATGTTGTACTCAATTCTCTATATTCCTACAATTTCAAGTTAACCAATGAATAGAGTCTCAGCTCCCGTCGCGCCTCCCGCCCAAACTACCTCCTCCAGATTGATCGCCTCCAAGTGCTCCTCCGATCTCGCTCGATCATGGCCTCCAAGTGCATCTCCAAACTCGCTCGATCACGGCCTCCAAGTACATCTCTAAGTTCACTCGATCACGGCCTCAATGTGTATCTCCCAACATGCTCGATTGCGGCCTCCAAGTGCATCTCCATACTCGCTCGATCACGGCCTCGGAGTGTATCTCTGAGTTCATTCGATCAGGATGTGGTGAATCGGTGGAGCTAAAAGGCAGAAAGCCCATCATCAACACTCCGCCACACCTCCCATGGCATCCGGAGGGAATTCTTGAGAACGAGCGGTTCTGGCTCGACGAACATAGGAAGAGGGTGAGAGGATATGAATGTGTACCCGGCCATGATGAACCACACAAATTGCGTGGATCTATGAACGCTTGGCAAGAGTTCGTGAGGAACCACACAAATTGCGTGGATCTATGAAAGCTCGGCAAGAGTGCGTGAGACCAAGAGGTGAGAAAGATAGAGTGTGTATTTCGTATAATGAGATGATGTCTATCTACCCCGAGGTCTCCCAAATATATACTCCCTGTCGCTGAGTCCATCTCCGTTATCCCTGTATCTCCGTATGTATATATATAGAGAGACTTAGATAATACATGCCATATCATGATGTAGCAAATCTTGTGACTGTTGTTGTTTATTCATACTGTATTCACTCTTACTAGAGTATGACAGGACCTGATATCCCCTCCGCCTCCGGGCTAGCCGGCTCGATGGCGGAGCTCCCCTCAGCTACCCTTCGTCCCCGCAATCTTGGGACTGTATCAAAGATGAATATGATAAAGGAAATGCCTTGTGGTTGTGGAACCCTAAGAACCACTGCTGTGAGAATATGGCACCAAGTCTCCTGCAGAGCTTGCGCAGAGGTCCCAGCTGCTCTCGAAGTCTCCCACAGACATACGCAGTGGTCTCAGCGGCTCCAAAATTTGACTATTCTAATAGGCACATCTCGTAGCATCCCGAATGCACCTCCATAACTGCAGGTGCTTTCAGGAGCGCCTGAGAATGCTCTTGCAGAGTCTGAGAGCACTTTGCAAAGCTCCAGGGGGGCCTGGGAGCATCTGGAAGTACTTAGAAGCACTGGTGAGGGCTACCAGAGTGTCTGGGAGGTTTGCGTGTGGCTTCCGGACCGATTTACATTTTGCTGATGTAGATGGACCCGCTGGGCGACCCGCTGACAACCCGCCCACTTCAGACGGGTTGGGAGTTTACCATCGAACCGTACCCCTGTTGACGGTTCGGGTTTATTGGAGACCTGGACCGCCAATTTGGCAACGGTTCGGTTGGGACCCGGACCCGGACCCCAAGTTACAGTCCGGAACCGTTGCTAACACTAACTTTACCTACATTTGCAAACTCTTTGATAGATAATTTCTGAAATCAGCATTTGACTGTACAATCTCCATCTTCAGAGAACTTCATCAGTATTATGTATAAGGAAAAATATACAATCCTCAATGAGAAATCCAATACCACAACTCAATTTTAGATTTCAGTGTATCAAGATTTTCTTATACCAGGCTAAGAATGCACCATGAGCAAGGGGGTGATAACACATGGAAGTTCTTGTACCCCAGTGTTTGGCCACATAGGCATACATACGGTATTTATCAATGATTCCACCAGTATGGACAGACGCAGTGAGTGGTAAGGTTCAGTATGGCTCAGTACAACCAGTTGGTCTTACTTGACCGATCCTAAGACTGGTATTTTGTGACTGCACAGTCTTGGTCTTGACCAGTCCACACGAACTTGGAATTTCATCATTCAGTCTTACTCAGCTGCCATTGAAAGCATGACTCATCCTGACATTTGTCACTGCGCTCCTCTGGATACCAACTCTGCGTGAACTTCTGACAGTTCTGACTGCATAATTGGTGCCATTAGGATATACTCCACCTCTTCAATGACCGATACAGTGAAATAGTATCCCAAATCTGTACAGTGCGCTGGACAGGTTGAAATATGTTCAGGCGAGTTTAGTCTGTGTCCAGAATGTGTGGGGATTGGTTCGAACTCAGTCCTAATATTACTTGAACTTCTGTGGTCCGGACTTGGATTGACCAGGTCTGGACATGTGCAATGCTGTACAGGTGTAATTATTAGTAATTATAGTATATGATTGGAAATGTGGATGCCAGTGGTAGTAACTGTAGATATACATGTAAGTATATAACAAGAGATCCAAGTCTTCTGGTGAGCCAATTCAATGGAGCAGCCATTACCCAGCCCTGGGACACATGCCCCAGTTGTAAGATACCTCTCTATAGGTTCACTTCTTCCGGGCTGCCAAATCCACATTCAGAAAACACAAGGAATGTGAAACATAGAATGATGCAATGCTCCAATGTATGCAATCGTGCAAACCCATAGGTCCCACACAGAATTGATCCCGCTCAATGGTGACCTCTCAGCAGAACTGGCGCACTGTGAACCTCAACCGCCAGTGGCAGGTTGTGAAATGCTACGGTGATGCCATTTGAAAAGGGTCACGGTCCCAGCAAGAGAAGAAGCGAAGTGGAGAGACACAACACATCATCCAAAAGTGATCATTTCTCCATGGCTCAACGTCCTAACCCATGCTCATATGGCCATCATTCTCAATTGTTGACAATCATGGTGTAGTTCACTATTGGAATTGGCAGGGTGGTGGAGCTTCCGCAAATGACATGGCATTGAATAGAGCTTCCAAAGCCGGCACTTTTGGTAGCCTTCAGTAACCATCTATCATGTACGTCAATTATGTAAAGTCTCATTTGTATACTGCTAACGTGGAACTGCCTCTAACATGGTGACATCGACGAAGAGTTAGCATACTGCTGCTGTTACGGGGGTGCTTCCACCTAAGTAACTATACTTCTAAGTATAAGTAATTTCTGAAGCAAGTACTTGGAACACAGCCATAGTTTCTATCGAAATGATTATGCTGATCGCCAGACAACATATACTGGTAGTCTGTGAAGATCGTATATGCTAAGGGGACAAATATGTATAGTTTTATCAGATGCTACTAAGTAGATAGCAAATAAATTGTATCGAGGTGTGACACACTATAGACAATACATATAACTGGTATAATTAATCTCAATGATTAAGTGATGTGGTACACTGTTTTTCTATCAGTAATCTCGATGATTAATTAATATCGTAAAGTGTTTTGGTATGATTGATCTGCACGGTTCATTCGGACCGTGGATTATATATGTATATTTACTCTCAATGATTGATTTATATCGTGGCTGTAATATCTTGCCTGCTGATAATGGGATCTAGATTGAGACGTATCTTCACAACAATCCCGCTATGCAGGTCCTTGATAAATCTGGCATTCAGATACTATCGGCAATAATCCGTGTTAAGTGTGATCTCCGACAACAATATTCATCATGTATGTGAATATTCGGCTCGAAGGCGATCGTTGGTAGGATTTCTCTGCCGCTTGTGTTGTTTCCGAGTTCGTGATTGAAGTTCGGGAATCCTAGGTTTTCGATAGTTGGCTGTATTCTGCAAGACTCATCATGACAGAATTGTATTCAGTTGTTTCTACTTTTTCAACAGAGTCTTCGTTTGTAATTCCTCTTGAGATGAACTATCCTCGATATCAGAATTAGAATCAACATTTTGTAGTGGAAAATCAGAGTCTGGATTTATATTTTCGTGATCAGCTTGCCATGGTAATGGTCTAAATATACTGTCCTTCAAATAGTTGGAAGGAAATACTTGGTATTCAAGATAATACTTTAGTTTTTCTGAATATTGGGCAATACTTGCCAGCCACCAAATACACTGTGCCACAAATATATTATCTTCCTTCTGAAATTGACTTTGCACTAAGGACACGGCGAACGCAATAATATCATAATCGTTTACTGACTTTCGCTCAGTCATGGGGAGGGTGAAACGTGTACAATCCTAATCGGTAATATTAATATCCTTGTTAATAATGATCAATTAACAACTTGAAACGTAATAATGTTTCAGCTTTGTCTTTCACAGGTAGGTATCGTTCGTAACTTCTGGGCTCTCATTCAAATGCCGGACCTGTGTCGTTGTTCCATAGCCTTTCTTTGACTCACGAAATATCTGTCCGAACCTTAGCTATGATCAGGTGTTTCATACCTTTGAGTACTATTTCATTATGAGCCAGGCTCTTAGATAGATGACCACACATCTCAAGGGTCATCATGTAATTGCACGATTACTTTTAAAGCATTACGCTCCGGAGAAGAATGAAGCAATCATCGGCAATACCATTTATTCAAACAGTCACATCAACTTAGATATCTTGCAACACGGTTGTTTCGGATAGTGAAAACCTCTCCATTGCCTGACGTGGTCTTTCGGACGGCTTTAAACAGACTTCTTACAACATTATGAACCAACCTTCACCATAGAGGCAATTTGGTTAATCTGCTTCAGAGACCTAAGTGGCGACCCACCATTGCTCTGTTGACACTCCATATGACGTCCCACACCACTATCATTGAACTGATAATGAATTAACCTGACTCTTCGGTTCCCGCCGGAGAGTCGGAGCCTTATCAGGGCTTGTTGACTTTTCCCATCATCTTCATTAATCAGACAGACCATGCTGAGGCCGAGACTATTCTCTTTGACCGGGGAGTACCCAAGTTCTTTGTCGTTGTTGTTGTTTAATCATACTGGATTGACTCTAATCACAGTATGATAGGACCCTGATATCCCCTCCGCCTCCAGGCGAGCTGGCAAGGTCGCGGAGCTACCCCCCAACTGCCCTTTGTCCCCGTTGACAAATGACAGATGGGAGAACCACAAAAAGGAAGAGAAACAAAGAATCGTATAAACCTGTTGCCGCTAGCGCAACCCCCAAGCCCCAGCCCTGAGCCCCCTCTATCACGCTACTTCATTTGGGCGGAAACTTCCCAACCTCAGTAGCCACCAAGAAGGCCATCATAGCATGGTCGCACTATTCCATGGTAAAAAGCTCAGAGATCTGCACGTGCCAGCATCTGCCTGGTTTGCAGCCTGTTGACTGTCCCACTGCCTTCCAGAGTGTCCCTTGCTGGACTTTCCATCGGCTGGAGTGCCAGAAGAGGTGCTCTCGCGTCTGGGACACAGTCCCTCCAAACACCCAGCATTTATCATCATCTCGGTGGCCAAACCGCTTTGGGTAGATTCCAGTGGGCGCATGCGCGGACCTGAGTTGGTAGAACCTTGCGGCCAGCGATTTAATACTTTTGATCAGGACAGGTCTTGTCGTCCCTGCCGTGCCCTTCAGTATGTACCGGAATTGTTTGCTGCGCATGTCGGTCACCGACTCGGCCTTAGCTGCCGACCTTCACTTGGAGATTCGTCTGGCCCTGTTCGAGGCCAAGCTGCATAACCGCTCTATCATTATGCTTCCGATTGACGCTTGGGCCAAGTTGCCCTGACGGTCTGCTTCTTCGTTTCCGGGGATGCCGGAGTGTCCCGGGACCCAGTGGAACTCGGTCGTGATGACGTGGCCAAGGAGACTCAGCACCCGTCTGTTGATCCGCTTTGCCAGTCGCTGCCCAGGGCACGGCTGCAGGTGTGCCGCTCATCGAATTGCGGCCTTTCAGTCGGTGAAGACTGCCACTATCTTCACTCCATGAATCTGCTGTGTTTATCTCTCCTCGATCGACACATCCAGCGCAAACTCGATCACCCACAGTAGACCGTCGAAGACCCCCATTGGTCTGGAGCCCGGAACACTGCGGCAAGAGCTCCAGTCATTTGCGGGGGTACACACCGCTGCGGTTCCCACTAGGCCATTGTCTGACTGCGATCGATCTGTCCACCAAATCCCAATCCCTGCTCCGATCATCGCTTCTTTCTCGCTTGCCCAGTGATGTGCGGCTCCTTTGGCTGCTGCAGTGTCGTCCAATATGGTGGTCCTGACCGCTGGTTCTTCGCCTGCGGCCGCCCTGTTAATTGCATCTGTTGTCCAGCCATGCTCATGCTCCGTCCTGACTACACTGCATATCGGCGCACCGGAGGAGGGGTTGCTGGGTCACTCTTTCAACTGACCACTGGATGCATTTGCTAGTCTCGCTGCAAATCGCTGTTGTCTGGAGTCTAAGGTCACCGGCACTGGTGTAAGCCCTGACAGTCTCATCAGTGCACCCCGCGGGGTCAAGGGCAGCACGCCCAGGATGGATTAGGCTTGTCAATTGAGGAGGCATTGGAGGTCGTCTCGCATGCCTACTTGCGTGGGCTCCCACCAGAGCTCCCTCCCATATAGTGAGACGGCTTGGACGCACGCCACATGGATGGCCTGTACGCTCTCACAGAAACCGCTGTATGTGTTGGTAAGCGTTCGGAATCTGGCTTCTGCTGCCCTGGCTTCCTTCATGCACCGGTTATGGTGCTCCTTAAACGTCAGATGCGCGTCCATCCAGACGCCTAGCCAGCGTGTCTCATCTGTGTTGAATTGTATGGCCCCGTTTCGGACTCTTGTCTTTGGTATCAGTTTTGGCCTGCGGTGTCTCCTGTGGCCCAGTTTGCACGCGAACAGCGCCGCCTCCTTCTTTGCAGTGTCGAACTGTAGCCCTCGTCTGCTTGCCCACTCGATGCTCTTTGCTGCGCATCTCTCATGTATGGAGACCAGATGGTTGACATCACTTCTACTCCCCACCAAACCGAGGCTGTCTACAAAGTATAGCCCTTCAACCTCTGATACATACTCTTTGACCCACTTGATTAGTCCTGAGGTGTAGATTGCGAAGAGGATTGGTGACACAGGTGAGCCCTGCAGGACCCCTGGCTCCACTGGGTGTCTTCCGAAGGCGTTGCCCACGATTCTCATCTCCACCATTCTCTCTGTCAGAAACCTTTCCGTCAATTATATAAGGTCTCCGTCCATTTACCTGTCCTTCATCAAGTTGACTAGTCTTCCGTTTGCCACGCTGGGGAAGGCTGACTTAAAGTCCATGAGATGCATGCCGGTCATGTGGCTGTTTGTCCACGCTGCATGAGCTCCGTCAACCTTGATGGCCACTGCACCGATAGCTGACTGTCCTTTCCAGCTTCCGAATTGTCTGTCCCTCAGTAGCCCCTTTCTTTCAGGCCCTTCTGGCAGCAGCTCCGTGGCTACTTTGTCAACCACTTATTGCACCCAGGTCAGCAGCGAAATAGAGCAGTAGGCCCTCAGCTCTGTATAGTCGGCTTTGCCAGGCTTGCGAAACAACACGCAGCTAGCCCCCTTCCATGTCCCTGGGTGTCTCCCTGTGCGACTCACCGCCCTCGTCAGCTTCTCGATACTCTCTTTGTCCCACTTCCAGAGCAGCACTATTGCTCCGAAAGACAGCTTGCCATCTCTGTCTGTGAAGGCTCCCACGGTCATGCCCACTCAAGGGTTCGTGTATTGCGCCGCTCTCCCCCACTCTAATCCAGTCAGGTTCTGCAGGTATTGGCCTCACAACATGCTCTTGGACTGCCACAGCAACTTCCGGACCTCTACCTTCACACGGGCTGCCTCCTCCGAGTTCAGTCTTCTCCTTCTCTCTCTCAATACTGTCCTGCTTCTTTCTTTGATGTCGGCGTTCCACCACCTCTTTGACCTGGGACAAATCCTGATTTTCTTTGCCGTGGCGTCAAGAACGCTGCTCATCACTTCCTGACACCATGTGACATCCTGCTCCACCACTTCCTGTGTGCACTCTGCATCTAGTTGAGCTCTCTCCTTCGGTAATTCGGTCCATAGCTTCTCCACTTCTTCCGGGACCTTGTCCGTCATTACCTCGCAATTTCACCCTACCAACCTCTCATGCTCCGCCTCCTCCTGCCTGTCTGCTCCCACCTCCCATGCTATCAACTCATGGTCAGATCCAGTGGTGTGGTCATCGGCCAGTATGGTCTACTGTACTATTGGTCGATTTGCCAACGTCAGGTCGATCACGGACTCGGCTTCCTGGTCCTCTATGGTCCAATGGTGGATGGGCGTGCCGTCATTCCCAATCTCCAGTCCGTTCTCGTCAATCACGCCTTCCCAGAAAGCAGCATCCCACTGCACTTGGCATCTTGGGTTCTATTGTTTTCTGTGGGGTTTGAAGTCTCCTGCGAGGACAATGCCGCCTTGCTGAATGAGTCTCTGCCAGTTCAACTTTCGCGCTGGTCTCTCTCGCTCTCCAGACAGCGCGTATTTTTGATCGTAAATATTAACAATCCTGGTAATCTTTTCACCTCTTCTCCTGACCCCGGTAGCGATTACATTGTCATTGGCCCCTCTGCTCAAATCTGTCTGATCATAAACCACCAGGCCACTCCCCTTCCGTATCACTATCCAATCTCTATTTCATATTCCTATTTCGTGTGCCGAATGGCTCATCCCAATCTCTGCTCTTCCACTCAGTGGCTCTTCCATGTACCCTACGTCCACCCTGGGTTTGACACCCGTCTCCACCACCGCTATGGCACACTCGTATGACCTTGCGCAGTTGTGCTGGGTCACTCCAATCATTGGTCTCCAGGGCTCACATTTCAATCTGAGTTTCGGTATCAGTCGCGCTCCTGGTCACAGTCTCAGTATCGTCCTCAGCGATCATGCCGTCTCTCGCCACCCCTGCTGCCTCCTCTTCTTCGTCCACATCTGCTATTTCTTCTTCATCCCCCCCTCCTTCTGTCACCCCCTGTGGGGTAGGGCCAAGCACAACTCTGTTCAAACCCGGTGCCTTCTCCCGAGCGGCACTCGTGCAAGCTTGTCCTGCAGGCCCAATTTATCTGCTCTGCCATGCCGTTCTGATGGCTTCCATCTTCTTCACGCCCTGTCGGCTGAACGCGATGTGATCACTGTTGCAATTAAGGCTCTCCTCCAGCGTGTGGCCGCAGAGTGATCCCTGCTTTGGAGTGCATGCGACCACATTGAACTTGTGGTCGCTTGTCCGGTGGTGGCCTGAAGAGTAGTCACATTTGCGCTTGCTGCCACACTTGGTCTCGATGTGGCCCTACCAAGAGCTGGGCTCACACCATGCTGCCGGGTCCCTCCTTCGTGTACGTTTCGACTCGGTACCACACCCCGGCCACGTTGATATCTCTCTTGACTGAGCTCTGTGCCACCTTCCTCCTCTATACGATGAAAACTACCAACGACACCGCAATTTCTCCCTTTGGCCTCCTCTCCCTGATGGGATGGAGTTTCGCCAGCCACCTTACTTGGGTGGGGATCACTATACCCTCGTTCTCCGGTTCGAATTCTTCTCGCGTCTTCTGCAGGCCTTCCCAGCCATTCCACAGGTACAGTATGAGAGGGACCGCGCGGATCTATGGCCTTTCCAAGGACTCATTCTCTTCGACGTCCACGACTCCTTTGTAGACCGTCCTTGCTGCGGTAATAATGATGTCTCGGTACTGGCGCCCCATCTCGGCTGTCGCATTCGTGTGCGTGATTGCAGTATTCGCGCCCTTGGCATTGCTTTTGGCGTTCATGATCCTAATGTGGGCCGGTGCTTTCTGGTGGAAGTGCGCTCTGTTGATTGCTGACGCAATTTCCTGGTCCATTGAATTGCAGAGCGGTACGCTCTTGTCTCTTCTGAGTATCAGGCATCTCTCTGCCATGCTTGATCCTGCAGTCGGGGTGGGGCCTGGGCCTGCGTCTGGGCCTGGGCTGACGGGTGCCCGCTGACTCTTCGCTCGGGGTGAGACGGTCTCCCACCGTCTAGCGGGTGTGGGTGCTGACCTGTGTTTTGGCGCGGGCTGCATTCTAGGCTGCAGATTGAGCTGCAGTTTGGGCTTGGGCTTCGGTTTCTGCTGCGGCAGCTGGCGCTCCTCTGGTCCTTCTTCTCGCATAGTGTCTGCATGTTGGGAGGCCTCCAGCCCCCGACCATCTGTCCTTGCAGTCATTTCCCTTTCTCTCTCTCTCCCCTCCTGGCCTTGTGCTACCCCTTTCATGGTCTTCTCGATCATGTTCTTGATGCCCGCCCCCCACAGCCTGTCGTCCTCATGGCGGGCATCCCACTTCTGCTCTCTCTCTTGCATCCACATCGTCATTGCCAGCCGCTGTGCCTCCTCATGGGCTTCCAGGGCTTCCACCATCTTTGCACGATGTCCCTCTGTTTGGTGCAGTTGCGTCAGTTTCTGTGCCTGCTGTCGTATCACCCTCGGGATGCAGCTCCTGCAGTCGCTGGGGGCCGCCTAGGCTTGACTGCTCGTTCACAGTTTTCCGTTCTGGTTTCTTCCCCTCGGCTAAAGTCTGGTTGCGCCTGCAGTCTCCGCGGCGATGGGTGTTGCCGCTGTCGCCATCCCCATTGCCACATCCATAGGCGCATCGCTCCTCCCGTTTCAAGGTTCTCCATCATCCAGGTCACTTTACCCGCTCACTCTCAATTCGGTTATCACTTCTGTCAGGCACGCCTCCGAGTCCTCATTGTCGCGTACCCATTAGCCGTCGCGGTTACTGCCAAGCCTTTATGCACACCCACTCCGTTGCGTGGATTCCTGTGCGCGCTCTCCTCCTGCTGTCACGCTGGTGCTGGGACGCTCTCTCCGAAGTCAATTTGACATCAATAATCGATTGCCGCCGTCGGTCATGTAATTGCTATCGTTGTTGTCCAATTATCGCGCCGTTTCTGTTTCGCCAAGACTCTTTGTAACTCAAGTTGTTCCTCTGCACCAGGGATTGGCTCGAAGTCCCACTAAATCGCGTATTGTCCATTGCCTGCCGTCTGTGTGTGTCGCAGTAATCTCCAGTCCAATCGAACAAATCCCGCTAGTATCTAGGATATGAACGTGGTTGAAAACAATGCGCTCGGCAGATGTAATATTTTTTGATCTGGCAGCATTGTTGCGTCATCATATAAGAACTGCTGTAGTATGTAATCTTTCAATGGATTCGCTAAGGAAAATACTTTGTTATCCTATCAACAGGCAATTCCTATGCATCCCCGCAAAAGGACATAGGACTGGCTTACTTGCGATGTCATGAATAGGTGTTATGCATATCACGTGACTATACTGAGAGTATCTCCGTGACATCTATCCATTTACTATTGCAAGTACCATTATCACTACTAAGGGAGAACCCTAACAAGTGCTGTCTGTGCTCTGTGTAGTGCATCCACATGCTCTGTAGACAAGATCTTGCAGCCGGTATTTCAATTGATTTGTACATGCTATTTTGACTAGGTAATACACTTTTGCAGTCCACATTGGTGACCATTTGATTGACGCAATTGTTGTACTCTCAATTGACAGTGAAAGTTGATTATTGGTTGACTTGTTGTACTTTGCAGATTGACATCTCGGTTTATTTCTCAATTGACTTCTTGGGTGACTTCTCGATTTTCTTGTCGAATGATGTCTCCGTAGGTGTCTCTCCACACTACTTCCGAGGAGGCTTTGGCTTGTCGTTAGGTGATGACAGTGCGACGTGTCTACAGATTGCTCGGTCAACTACTCAGTGTGCATCTCAGTTGAATTTTGCGATTCCCTTGCAGTTTATCACTTTGTTCACGGAAGCATTATTTACCATCCTTCATCTCTAGACCAGGGAGGTCATTGTGCAGACTTGTCTCTTGACTGGGCAATGAGAACATGTGTTGACTTGCAGTGATGTTTGCTTTCACTTCATGCTTGCACTCTCTTTCATTTCATGTTTCCACTGAATTTGGCCAGTGCTTTTCAGTGGCTTTGGTCAATGACGTGCTTGGTGTTTCGACTTGCTTCATCTTTGAACCTTCGACGTCTTATCGCCATATCTATCTTGACTTAGTCTGTTCTTGTTGTCTCTGACTTTGGGCTCTGGCGATGAATTCTCAAGCTGAGCATATATGCTGGGAGTGTATGATGCATCTGACAGTTGGTTTATCCCAGCTCTCTGGGTGTACAACCGTGGATTGGTGTAACGGTGGCACCTGACACTGGTCTGGGTCATGGCCATTCAATATAGTCGGCTCACCAAGAGACTTTGATCTCAAGTGATGATTTTACCTACACATATCAATCCACTATCACTCCCATCAATATTTGCAATCGTATACATATAATTATCATACGTATGCTCATATTGCCAACACACTGACGTATTTAAGGTTTCACTAGTATCACTTTTCGACTAAACAGATACGTTTCGGTCACGGTATTTCACAACGTTACCGCTCTGCTGACGTGTTGCGTCATATAAGCAATGATTGAGATTACAGCCTTCGCAACAACATATCGAAGGATCATATCTGGAACCACCTATGTGGATCATTTCACAAATCAATTGATCACCCTGATAACCGCAGAGAAGAGTTGAGAGACCATTGGGCGCACAAGATGTATTGCATATCATTACGATGATAATCCGAAGAACAAGATTCGAACATATCAAAGAGAGAAATCAAATACCATTTGTACGATTCAATTGAGCACGATCTTAAATGGTGAACCTACAGTCAATGGCGCAATCTTACCCCTGAATCGGGAATACCAAGAACCCAAGGTGAAGTGGCCAGATGATGCTGAGTCAGGTCATCTTGTACACCTAGGACTATAGCAACCTGGAAGAAACCCAGACGACAGCTGAAATAACTTCGGCAATTTAGAAATTCTCAGAAAGGCAGTGATACGAAACTCAACTTCTGACTATCCATCTCTGAACAGGCGGAACGTACTCCCTGCAATTCTATTATTGCCAACAATCCTGATACAGCAGATTCAAACTGAGTCTTGTCCAATAATCCCAGAGCAAGCATCAATGCCATCTACTCACCAGTGCCATGACTTTCAAAGGAAGTCTAGGAATGCTGAATGGCAAACTGCGGATGCACTCGCTGCGGCAACAGCGACCACCGATCCTACTTTGTGCCATATATTCATGTCAACATGCAGCGAGTGAAAAAGCTAATCGACTGTGGTGCAATCAGCATCTGTATATCTCTGAGCCTACTCAGGAAACTCGAACTACAATATGATCTACCATTCGCCTCCACCCTGGGTGATCGGTTGAGTGCAAATTGCATTCACCCACGAGGGGAGGAGCCCATATAGGTTACCCGAGCCGGCCGACGATTAATGGACATGCCATATATTACCGCATTTCCCCGGAACTTCCTCAGTCCACATCAGCAAACCTAGGCAAAGTCGTCCCTCCCACTTCCCACTACTCTCAGGAGGGCACACGGCCACTAACCCCTTAAGCCCACCCCCAAAAACAAAACACACCAGTAGCAAACTAAACCAAAGAGAGTTGTAAAAACATTATAGCCCTGTAGGATCTTCAAACCATAATGGCACAATCTATACTGCAACAACCACTTTCTCCAACTGTCCTCCATGCCTATGCTCTGCTCAGCAAACACTTACGTGGTCGCAAACTATCATGTCTTCCACTGCGGCGGTCAGAGACTTCCGTGACTCCATGGTAATCATCATATTTTGTAACAATCTGACTTCGTCGCGGTCTCCCATCCATCTGTTTCATTTCTTCCAGGCCGTCCATCTAACCCCACGGTTGTTGTCCTCCCCTCCCTCCAGGTCGTCATCCGCCCCCATCATTTCCCTCCTTGCTCGACCTTGTCATATTTCTGTGTTCGGTCACTCAATGACGTGATCCTCTGGGCCTCCCTCTATGATTTAGTTTTCTTGGATTTTGTGCATCTTGTTGATGTCCTCCCATTCCATTTTCTCTCCAATCATCGTCCGTCCTCATTACCATTGGCGAAGCTCCAGTCTATTGAGAATGCATTCAGCTGGGTGGTGAGGAAGTTAATCTCAATTCTTTCCCGGTTGCCATGGTTCTGCATCCGATTTGTGGATATCCATAGGCATCGAGTTGTTCTTTTCAGCCTGCTTCCCCCAATATCTCTCCCCTACTTGTTTGAACAAAAAACTTCCGCCTCGCTTGCTTGGTGCTGGTGGTAATCTCGGGCTGATTGTAAGATCCTCTTTTCGTGTTGGAGGCGTCGCTGGTGGCTGCATTTCCAGGTCTGGCGCATTCCCTCTAACTTTTTCCAACATTTTATTGTTCTCCACAAGGCTCGCTACCGTTGTTTTGAGCATCGGCACTTCCCTCATCTGGTTGTCGATATTCGAGTACAGCATCGCAAAATGTTTTTCTGTGACTGTAGTAAAAGCCGTTCTGACTATTTCTTCAGCCACTTCCAAAGGCATCTCTCCGCTTTGATCCTCAGTCGTAAAAACCTCCTTGGACGCACTTTGTTGTTGTTGTTGTGGGGTTTTGGAGCCCCCCGAACTCGGATTCTTCTTGGGTGCCGGCGTCCTGCCTTTCCCCTTCTTCTTTTTGGTTCGTGGCGTTTCCATCAAAAGACTGGAAAGCATCGAGGATGCGACAGTGTCGTCGCTGTCGTAATCGTAATCGGACGAGTCTGAGCCCGATTACCAATTATTATCTTTGTCGAGCATCTCTCGCAATAAATTAAAGCGAGAGGGAACGTTGTGAGGAGCAGATGGACCCGCGCTGGGCGTCATGGTCTTCGAATTGCGCCCGACTCTAGGCATCGTGAGGCCGTAGAGAAATTAAGGGGCGCCTTGTGGTTGGCCAACGACTCACGGCTTGGCAAAAGCTAGCGGTCAGGTGGTGTGTCGAGGTATAGGGTTCACCTCCACCCTAGCCAGGTGATGATGTCTGTAAAGAAGAGCCGAAAGGCAAGTCTCTTGCTTCAGTACTTTGAACACCTTAAACCGGTAGACGAATCGGAGATGTTAGTCGTCCCAATGAAGGCACACAACGTAGTCTTAGGCTTGCCATTGCGAGAAACCCGGAAATCGACTGCAGCAAAGGTCGATTGACAGCCCTACGCACAACAAATGGATCACAACGGGCGAGGATTTCAGAAGCAGATCCCACAAGTCGTCTGCCGGAACGCGGTGAGGGACAAAAATCATAAGTCCCGCTACGACTTTCGACCATCTCTTAGCTAGAGAGGAAGTGGTCGAGGCATTCGCCATATGACTTGGAGAATGTCAAGTGATGCTGGGAGCATCACTGGAAGGCATCACTGTAGGTGAGAGAAACCCCAGGATGCTGAATGTGCGAGCAGGAGCAGCGGCGGTAGTTGTGGCAGAAGAGTGACACAGTGACGGTGCTTGAATGACTGCTACCGGCTCGCCGAGACACGAAGGGAGAAACTGGTCAACGGGGCTTGGTCCTATTGTGACGAACCGTCTGATCCAGCTATCCCGGGAC